>SAMEA3663263__coassemble_393_pt1 | contig 11268 bp, 11 predicted proteins | sample SAMEA3663263__metabat2_high_PE_031 | metagenome-assembled genome bin SAMEA3663263 (sample SAMEA3663263) | pig gut metagenome | biome: pig gut; feature: pig-associated habitat; material: faeces | place: China | collected 2013 | reverse complement strand
CGCTTCACGGCCTCCATCATCAGGTTCTCGGTGGCGATGAAGGGCAGGTACTCCCGGACAGTGGCGTCCACCACCTTCTCGTTGACATGCAGGCCGTCGGTGACGTTCTGGGCCAGGCGCAGAATGGCGTCGGCGCACAGGAAGCCCTCCGGCATGGAGATACGGCGGTTGGCGGAGTCGTCCAGAGTCCGCTCCAGCCACTGAACGGAGGCGGTCATGGGGGCGTTCATGGCGTCGGCCATCAGGTAGCGGCTCAGGGAGCAGATGCGCTCGGAGCGCATGGGGTTGCGCTTGTAGGCCATGGCGCTGGAGCCGATCTGGTTCTTTTCGAAGGGCTCCTCCACCTGCCGGTCATGCTGCAGCAGGCGGATGTCGTTTGCCATGCGGTAGCAGCTCTGGGCGATGGAACTCAGGCAATTCAGAATGCGGCTGTCCACCTTCCGGGGATAGGTCTGGCCGCAGACGGGGAAGCACTTGTCGAAGCCGAACTCGGCGCTGATCTGGCGGTTCATCTCGTCGATCTTCTCGCCGTCGCCCTCGAACAGGTCCATGAAGCTGGCCTCGGTGCCGGTGGTGCCCCGGCAGCCCAGGAACTTCATATTATCCAGCACGAAGTCCAGCTCCTCCAGGTCGGCCAGCAGGTCCTGCATCCACAGCGTTGCCCGCTTACCCACAGTCACCAGTTGGGCAGGCTGATAGTGGGTGTAGCCCAGGGTGGGGGTGGCCTTATACTGCTCCGCAAACTTGCTGAGGTTCGCCAGCACGGCGATCAGCTCGCCACGGAGGTACCGCAGGCCCTCCCGGTAGATGATGAGGTCGGCGTTGTCGGTGACGTAGCAGCTGGTGGCGCCCAGGTGGATGATTCCGGCGGCGGAGGGAGCTGCCTTGCCGTAGGTATACACATGGGCCATAACGTCGTGGCGGACTTCCTTCTCCCGGGCCGCAGCCATCTCAAAGTCGATGTCGGTAATGTGGGCTTCCAGCTCCGCCACCTGCTCAGCGGTGATGGGGAGTCCTAAGTTGTGCTCCGCCCGGGCCAGAGCCACCCACAACCGGCGCCAGGTCTGGATACGCATATCGGCGGAGAACAGGTGCAGCATGAACTGGGAGGCGTATCGGGACGCCAGAGGGGACTCATAACGGTCTTTGGACATAACAGAAAACCTCCGAAAATTGTAGGGGCGATTGATGAATCGCCCCTACGGATTCGTTCAACGAATAATAATGGAATCGCGCTCGGGACCCACGGAGACGTAAGTGATGCGGCAGCCGATCTGCTGCTCCACATACTCCACATAGTTCCGGGCAGCCTCGGGCAGGTCCTCCCACTTGCGGACGCCGGAAATGTCGCACTTCCAGCCGGGCATGGAGGTCATGACGGGCTTGGCGTCGGGCAGGACGGCGGGGAAGGGGAAGTAGTCGATCTCCTCGCCGTTCAACTCATAGTGGGCGCAGATGGGGATCTCATCCAAATAGCTCAGCACGTCCAGCTTGGTCAGGGCAATGTCGGTAGCGCCCTGGCACTGGATGCCGTAGCGGGTGGCCACGATGTCGATGGGGCCCACCCGGCGGGGACGGCCGGTCTTGGCGCCGTATTCGCCGCCGGCTTCCCGGAGTTTTTCAGCCTCCTCGCCGAACCACTCGCAGGTGAAGGGGCCCTCGCCCACGCAGGAGGAGTAGGCCTTTACCACGCCCACGACCTTCTCGATCTTGGCCTCGGGATAGCCGGAGCCAACGGGGGCGTAAGCGGCGATGGGGTTGGAGGAGGTGGTCATGGGATAGATACCGTAATCCAGATCCCGGAGGGAGCCCAGCTGGGCCTCGAACAGGATGCTCTTGCCTTCCTTGTTAGCCTGGCGCAGGAAGGCACCGGTATCACAGATAAAGGGCTTGATCTTCTCGCCAAATTCAGCCACCCAGGCCTTCAGGTCGTCCATGGTGTAGGGCTTGGCGCCGTAGACCCGCTCCAGAGTCAGGTTCTTCCACTCCAAAATGGTTGCCAGGTGCTCCCACAGCTTCTCAGGGTACAGCAGCTCACCGGCCATGACGGTCTTCTTCTGGTATTTATCGGAATAGAAGGGGGCAATGCCCTGCTTGGTGGAGCCGTACTTCTTGTCCGCCAGACGGGCCTCCTCCAGGCCATCCAGGTCCCGGTGCCAGGGCAGCAGCAAAGAGGCGCGGTCACTGATCTTCAGATTCTCGGGGGTGATGGCCACGCCCTTGGAGATCACATCCTGCATCTCGCTCCACAGGTTTTCGCAGTCCAGAGCCACGCCGTTGCCCAGAACGTTCACCACGCCGTCCCGGAAAATGCCGGAGGGCAGCAGGTGCAGGGCAAACTTGCCCTTCTCGTTGACGACGGTATGACCGGCGTTGCCGCCGCCCTGATAGCGGACGACCACGTCATAGTCGCTGGTCAGCAGGTCCACCATGCGGCCCTTGCCCTCGTCGCCCCAGTTGATGCCTACAATGGCGCAATTCGACATAATCAAAAAACCTCCCGGTTTTAGTTTGCTTTTGCAGTTCGTGGGCATGACAGCCCAACCTAAATTATTATATCGGCAGTTTTTCCATAAGTAAAGAACAAACTTGTTATATCGAGAATAATTTTTGCTAATAGGTCGACCTCTCAGTGTTGCTTTCTCCATATCCCTTAAAAACCCTCTTGCAGCCTTATCCCCCGGACAGTATAATAGAAATATTATCTTGATTTTCTTTGAAAGGAATTACCGCATTGAAACGTTTTCAAAGGTACCGCCTTCCCCTGCCGCTGGCTCTGCTGGCAGCGGTCTTGCTGGCGGGATGTATCACGCTGCTGGCCCTGTGGTGCCAGCCCAACGCGCTGCGGGTGGTGCTGGCCCACTTTAAGGCCCAGCCCCTGCTGATCGTGCTGAACGCCATGCCTATCGGCCTTTTGCTTCTGATCGCCGCCTGCCTGTTCCGCAACGTCTTTTTCGGCGCGGCGCTGGTGAATTTCGGCGTCTGCGCCCTGTCCATTGCCAACCGCATCAAGCTGGAAGTACGGGACGAGCCGGTGTTCCCCCGGGACTTCGGCCTTTTGAAGGAAGTCGGCAGCGCCATGGGAGCTTATGACATCCACTTCCCCGTGGGTGTCATTGCCGTGGTGGCGGTCACGACACTGCTCCTGGTCGCTCTGGGTATTTTTGTCGGCTGCAAACCCTTCCCCATTGCCAAACTTCGGGGCTGGCTGGGCAGTCTCCTGGGCGCCGTTGCCAGCTTCGTACTGCTGGTGGTGCTGATTTTGACAGTCTACGCCTCCAACGACCTCTACAACTCTTTCCACGTCACTAACGCCTATTATATTCCCTCGGTGTTCAACGAACTGGGCTTCCCTTACTGCTTCTGCCACCAGTTCACCACCTACCCCGTGGACAAGCCGGAGGGCTTCCGCAGGGGCGACGCGGAAAATTGGGACGATGCGGAGACAGACAGTACATCCGGTAAGCCGGTGAACGTCATCATGGTGATGAATGAGGCCTTCTCCGACATTACCGACAGTCCCGCCTTCGCGTTTGCCGAGGAAAATGATCCTCTGAAAAACCTCCATGCTTTGCAGGCCGATCCTCACGCCATTTCCGGCCATGTGGTGGTACCCGGCTTTGCCGGCGGCACCGCCAACACGGAGTTCGACGTGCTGACCGGAATGCAGACCAACGCCCTGTCCGCCACCACGACCTCCGCCATGCGGGTCATCAACCGGAATCTGGACAGTCTGTTCCGGGTATTTAACGAAGACGGCTACCGTACCTCTTTCTTCCACCCCGGCAACGACTGGTTCTACAACCGGGAAAATGTCTACCGCTGGTTCGGTGCCCAGGAGACCATGTTCATTGACCAGATGGAGGACCCGGAGTACAAGGGCACCTGGGTAACTGACAAGTATCTGATCGGCCTTATCCAGAACGAATTTGAGGAGACGATGGCATCCGGGGAATCCCTGTTCCACTTCACCACCACGATTCAAAATCACATGTCCTATACTGCCGCCAAGTACGGCGAGGGCTATAACTTCCCAACCGTAGACCTGAGCACCCCCGTGTCGGAGGACGTGGAGACCATGCTGCGGGTCTACACTGAGGGCGTCCGGGACGCTGACGATATGCTGGGCAGCTTGCGGGACTACTTCGCCCGGCGGCAGGAGCCGGTGGTGCTAGTGTACTTCGGTGACCACCTGCCCTATCTGGGGGACAACCAGAAGGGCTACGCCGAATTGGGCTATACAGAACAGCCCTACTGGGCGGAGCTGATTTCCTTTGAGACACCCTATGTCATCTGGGCCAATGATGCGGCGACGGACGTTTTGGACTGGGACAACGCCGTGGAGAGCCTGGAACTACCGGAGCAGGTTTCCGCTTCCTTCCTGGGCGCCGCCGTGCTGGAGCTAACGGGCCGTGGCGACGACACCGCCTGGTTCTCCTTCCTGAATGAGCTGCGGCGGGAGGCCCCGGTGGTGCAGAAGCAGTCCTGTCTGCTCCCTGATGGCACGCTGACCCAGACACCGGAAAATGTTTTGTCTGAAAATATCCAGAAATGGCGTCAGTGGAGCTACTACAAGCTGCGGTATAAGGAGATCCACGGATGAAAAGCAAGGAGATCGCCCTTTGCGGGCTTCTGTGCGCCCTGGCGGTGACGCTGCTGCTCCTGGGCGGCATCCTGGGAATCGGCACATTTGCCGGACCGATCCTCGCCATGGCCGTCCTCCTGCCCATTCTGGAGGAATACGGCACAAAGACCGCCACCGCGGCCTGGGGCGCCGCCGCTATTCTGGCCCTGCTGCTGGTGCCGGACCGGGAGACCGCCCTGGTGTTCGTGGCTTTCGGCTGGTATCCCTTGCTGCGCCCCCGGCTGGTCGGTATCCATTCCCGCCCGGTGCGGTTCCTGGTAAAATTGGCAGTGTGCAATGTCATCATCGCCGTGCTCTATGGTCTGGTGCTGCGGCTGATGGGCCTGACAGCAGACCTGCTGGACGCCTCCCGCTGGATGAATCTGCTGTTGCTGCTCATCGCCAACGTCACCTTCCTGATGATGGACCGGGCGCTGGAGCGGCTGGCGGTGCTGTGGCACAGAAACCTGCGGAAGCGGTTCTTTCGCTGACGGCTCCCCTTGTTGCGTGCAGCTCCGCAGTATGATAGAATAAACTGGACAAGTCAAAATCAGGAGGTATATACCTATACCATTTGAGTCTGAAGTCATCCCCTTGTTCATTGGAGGCGTGTACCTTGTAAGCTTATTGGAGCTTGTGATCGGATGCGCACTGTTAAAAGGCGAAAAAGCAACCAGAGGATGTTGGATTGGGCACGTTGTAAGCATGACCATTGCGATGGTGTTTCTGATTCGCTGTATTTTTGGAAGCAAACTGGGCATTGATGTCACGCGCGCATACGGAGATGCGTCTCCATGGAACTCTGTCAATATTGGCTTGTTCGGTATGTGCTGGGCAATCAGTGCAGGGTTTCTTTTAGCTATGATCGGCAGCAAAACCAAGAAATCATAACAAAGGGAAAACGGGATCAAAAAAATCCTGCCTGGAGTTCAGGCAGGATTTTTTTATTGATTTTCGTGAAAATGCTTCCAGACCGCCTCCGCCGCGCTCCTTGGCACCACAGCGGCCAGGGTCTCCACGTCCGCTTCCTTAATGGCTTTGATGGTGCCGAAGTGCTTGCGCAGCTCCTCCCGGCGCTTGGGACCCAGGCCGGGGATACCGTCCAGGGCGGACTTCATGGTGCTTTTTGTGTGGCTCTCGTGGTGGTAGGTGATGGCAAAGCGGTGGGTCTCCTCCTGAATCTGCCCGATGAGGGTAAACACCGGCTGGTAATTACCAATGCCGATTTCCCGGCCATCCGGCGTCACCAGTGCCCGGGTGCGGTGGCGATCGTCCTTCACCATGCCGAAAATGGGGATGTGTACACCAAAGCGCCTTGCCACCTCCAAAGCGGCCCGGGCGTGGGTCTCGCCGCCGTCGATGAGGAACACATCCGGCAGGGGCAGGAACTTTTCGTCGCCGTCCGCCGCCCGCTGGAGCCGTCTCGCCAGCACCTCCTGCATGGAGGCGTAGTCGTCGGGGTGTCCCTCCAGGGACTGGATACGGAACCGGCGGTAAGCCGACTTCAACGGGCGCACACCGCTATACACCACCATGGAGGCCACGATGTCGCTTTTGCCGGTATTCGAGATATCAAAGGACTCCATCCGCTTGGGTGGTGCGGGCAGATCCAGCAGCTTGCCCAGCAGCTCCAGGGTATGGGCGGTGCGTTCCTCGGCGGTGGTGGCCCGCTCGGCTTCCTCGACGGCGTTCCGCTGGGCCATGGCCCGCAGCTCCGCTTTCTCCCCCCGCTGGGGGACGTGGACCCAGACCCTGTGGCCCGACCGCTTCGTCAGGACTTCGGACAAGCCGTCGCAGTACCCTTCCGTCTCAAAGGGCAGCAAAATCTCATGGGGCAGGATGGCCCGGGGCAGGTAATACTGGGCCGTCAGGGCGGAGAGCATTTCCGCCTCCGTCTCCTCCATAGGGGCGGTAAACAGCTCCGTCTCCCGGCCCGCCAGGTCACCATTTTCCATGTGAAGGATGGCGTAGCAGCATTTGCCGCTGCCCCGGTACAAGCCCCAGATGTCCGTGTCGGCGCAGAGACCCGCAATGACCGTCTGCTTTTTGGAAAGGGCGCTGATGGCGTTGATGCGATCCCGGAGCTGGGCCGCCTGCTCGAACCGCAGGGCCTCGGCCTCCGCCTCCATCTCCGCCGTCATCTCCCGCAGGAGCTGCTTCGACTTGCCCTCCAGCAGCTGGCAGGCCTGCTGGATGCGGCGGTTGTACTCCTCCGCCGTCATATCGGGGCGGCAAAAGCCATCGCAACGACCCATGTGGAAATTCAGGCAGGGGCGTTCCGCGCCGATGTCCTTGGGGAATCTCCGGTTACAGGTGGGCAGCCGCAAAGCCGCCAGCACCGCGTCCAGGGCCTGCCGGGTCTCGAACCGCCCGCCGAAGGGGCCGAAATACCGGGCGCTGTCATTGACAACTTTATTCGTCATGGTGAACCGGGGATAAGCTTCCCGGGACAGTCGTACAAAGGGATAGCCCTTGTCGTCCTTCAAAAGGATGTTGTAGCGGGGCATATGGCGCTTGATGAGGGAATTCTCCAACACCAGGGCCTCAAACTCGCTGGAGACAAAGATGGTATCGAAGTGGTCCACTTGACTCACCATCTGGCGGGTCTTGGCGGTATGGGAGGCGCTGTCCTGGAAATACTGGCTGACCCGGTTTTTCAGTTTTTTCGCCTTGCCCACATAGATGACTTTCCCGGTCTTGTCCATCATCAGATAGACGCCGGGGCTGAGGGGCAGGTCGTTTGCTTTTTCCTTCAGCTCGTCCTTTGTCATGGAACACGCCTCCTTTCTCTCCGTTATATTCCCAAAAGGTTACGCAGGACACCCCAAGCCAGCAGAAATACCAGCAGGGCGGCGCTGACGGCTTTCTCCGCCTTCCCGCAGGCGCCGTTCTTCCACAGCCGGACCACCAGCCACACCAGCCCCGGGGACGCCAGCACCAGCCCCCAGTTGTAGCTCAGAGCCCCCAAAAACTGCCCGTGGAGCAGCGCCAGGCACAGGTCCGTCACGCCGCAGCCGGGGCAGCGAAGGCCTGTAAACCGGTAAAACAGGCAGGGGAGTCGCAATCCCAGGGGAATCAATACGAAGCCGTAAAACAAACCGGCGCAGAGGACCCCCGCGCCGGTTTTGTACAGCGTCGACCGCTTACGCAGCATATTTGTTCAGCTCGGACTGCATCAGCGCGTAGGAGATGATGCCGAAGCCAAAGATGCCCAGCAGCAGATACAGGATGCCCAGATGTCCGCCGCCCATACCGCCGCGGCTGATCTCATACTGGTCCAGCGCCTCGCCGGAGACATAGAGCCAGTACCAGCCGTAGATACCGCAGGTCACGACGGTCAGCAGCAGCACAAATCCGCCGGACATGGCGCCCTCCCGGCCTGTGAGGCGATTCATGTCCTCCGCCAGACAGTACAGCCAATACCAGGAATACAAGCCGCAGGACAACACGGAAAATACAATGCACAAGGCGATGTTTTTCTTCTCCAGCATATGGACCTTCCTTTCGGCGGCCCTATGGGCCACGCAGCTTATAATATGCACTTGATGTGCTCTTGTACACTTAATTATAGCATATGGACGGTATCCGTGCAACAAAAGATGCGGCCCCGCACAAGCGGGGCCGCATGAGAGTTCCTTCTATCGTTTTACTCGCCGAAATTGTCGTTCACCAGGTCCACCAGCGCGGCGACAGCTTCCTTTTCATCAGCGCCGTCAGCGATCAGGGTAATGGTGGTGCCCTTCACGATGCCCAGGGACAGAACGCCCAGCAGGCTCTTGGCATTGACGCGGCGGTCTTCCTTCTCGACCCAGATGCCGCTCTTGAACTCGTTGGCCTTCTGAATAAAGAAAGTAGCGGGTCTGGCATGCAGACCTACCTCGTTGTTAACAGTGATCTCCTGTGTATACATGATCCAGCTCTCCTTTTCTACACCAAGTCAGTCTAGCAGCTTCGCATAGTCCGTCATTATCTGATTCTGTTATCATCATAACTGGTTTTTCCCAATCCGTCAACGGCGATTTTAACAAATGTTTGGGGAAAACTGCGGCCTTGAAAAACAGCTTTTTGGTAGTTTAGCCCACTGGCGCCGTATCATGCGGCAAAGATCATATATCTGCCTGTGTTTTCAAGCAAAAACCGCCGCATTTGCGGCGGTTCAGGCTGTCGTGATCAATAATTGGTGGCCTTCACCTGGAAATAGGCCTGGGGATGGTTGCACACAGGGCAGACGGCGGGAGCACTCTCGGCAATCTCCACATGTCCGCAGTTGCGGCAGAACCACATGACCTTCTCGCCCTTCTTGAAGACCTCACCCTTCTTCAGGTTGTCCAGCAGCTTCAGATAGCGTTCCTCATGGCTCTTTTCAATCTTTGCCACGCCCTCGAACTGGGCGGCCAAGGCCAGGAAGCCCTCTTCCTCGGCGGTGCGGGCCATGTCGGCGTACATCTTGGTCCACTCCTCGTTCTCGCCGGCGGCGGCCGCCGCCAGGTTCTCCTCGGTGGTGCCAATGCCGCTGAGTGCCTTGAACCACAGCTTGGCGTGCTCCTTCTCGTTCAGAGCCGTCTCCTGGAAGATGGCCGCGATCTGCTCGTAGCCCTCCTTCTTGGCCTTGCTGGCAAAATAGTCGTACTTATTCCGGGCCTGGGACTCTCCCGCAAAAGCGATCCACAGATTGGCCTCAGTCTTGCTTCCCTTCAGTTCCATCATTAAATCTCCTTTCAAATTTCTGACGGCCGCTCTGCCCCGCAGGCAGGGCAAATGCCGTTGAATACAAGTTCGTGTCCGGTAATGACCCAGCCATCTCCGGCAGCTTCCCGATCCAGCGCCGGGTCGTACGGCAGTTCAAGGTCTGCCACCTGTCCGCACCGGACACAGCGGATGTGGGTGTGGGACGGCAGCACGGCATCAAACCGGGCCACAGGGCCCTCCAGTTCCCGCAGGCGGCCCTCCTGGGCCATCTGGTGGAGGTTCCGGTATACAGTCCCCAAACTCAGCCGGGGCATTTCAGGCCGCAGTGCATCATATACCATCTGGGCGGAAGGATGCTCCATGGAGGTCCGCACGGCCTCGTAGATCCGTTCCCGCTGCTGTGAAAACCGCTGTGATTTCATCTCCGCCTCCCCTATCAATAATAATAATTATTATTTATATAACATAGTTCTTTTCAAAATGCAAGCGTGATTTTTCAAAAAAGGAAAATTTTTTAGGAATTTCTGAAATGTATGCGGGCACAATAGGATTCGGGTATCGCGCTTGCAAAGACCCGTGCAAAGGAGGAGACGACATGAAAAGAAGTCTGACGCTCTTGCTGGCCTCCCTGTTCCTGGTGTTTTCCCTGACCGCCTGCGGCGGCAACGGCAAGAACAACAACGGTCAGAACGGCAACGATCAAAATAACAGCGCCGTTACCGGCGACACCGCCGGCAACAACAGCAACAACGGTCCCGCTGAGAACGGCACCAACGGCACCGCAAACAACGGAACCACCGCCAACGGCGGTACCAACAACGGCACCACAAATCATAACAACGGTGGCCTGATCGATGATACCGGCGATGTCCTGGAGGACATCGGCAACGGCACCAGAGACGTTCTGGATAACGCCGGCCGGGCTTTGACCGGCAGCAATGGCACCACCAACCGTTCCACCGCCAACGGTACCCGTTGACCTTTCGCATACCAGTAAAGGACTCCGGCCAGCGCCGGAGTCCTCGTTTTTATTTCCTTTTTGAAAAATATTCTGTATAATGGTTTTACTTTACGAGAAACGAGGTGCGGTATGCATCAGGAATTTACCATGCGGCCCATTGCCCGCATACACAGTGATTTCAGCACAAAATTCGGCGTTCCCCGGCAAAGCGGCCTGGTGGAGTGTCTGGAATCCACCGTGGTTTTTGAGCCGGAATACCGGAATGACGATGCCCTCCGGGGCCTGGAGGGCTTTTCCCACATCTGGCTGGTGTGGGTCTTCGATCAAGCGGTACGGAAAGAGTGGTCCCCCACTGTCCGCCCACCCCGGCTGGGCGGGAACACTCGAATGGGCGTATTCGCCACCCGTTCTCCCTTCCGGCCCAATCCCATCGCCCTCAGCTGTGTGAAGCTGGCGGGTATTGAACGGACGGCGGACCGCGGCACGGTGCTGCGGGTCTTAGGTGCCGATCTGATGGACGGTACCCCTATTCTGGATATCAAGCCTTACATCCCCTACGCCGACAGCCACCCGGAAGCTGTGGGCGGCTTTGCGGCCGTCCCAGCCGGGGAGACGCTGGAGGTCATCATTCCCCCGGAGCTGCTGGAAAAGGTGGCGGAGGACCGGAGGGATGCTCTGCGGGGCGTACTGGCCCAGGACCCCCGGCCTCACTATCAGGATGACCCTGAGCGGGTCTATGGATTCGGTTTTGCCGGAATGGAAGTGAAATTCTCCGTAAATGGGAAGCAACTGACCGTGCGGGATATCTCTGCTGAACCATGAAACATGCCTCTCTGGCACCTCCCATCCCCCGAAATTGGCAAACAAAAAGGTCTCCCCAGACTGTTCCGGGGAGACCTTTTTCGCGTTTTTTACTTCGCAGCCTTGGCAGCCTTGATGGCCTCGATCAGCAGCGGGGTGACCTTGAACAGGTCGCCGCAGATGCCGTAGTCGG
>SAMEA3663263__coassemble_387_pt1 | contig 11330 bp, 11 predicted proteins | sample SAMEA3663263__metabat2_high_PE_031 | metagenome-assembled genome bin SAMEA3663263 (sample SAMEA3663263) | pig gut metagenome | biome: pig gut; feature: pig-associated habitat; material: faeces | place: China | collected 2013 | reverse complement strand
AGAGTATTTTACATACAATAGAAAGCGGCATGAGCGGTTTCTCCAAGGGACAAAAGCGTATTGCCGGCTACATTCTGGAAAACTATGATAAAGCCGCCTTTATGACTGCCAGCAAGCTGGGAAAGCTGGTAGGGGTCAGCGAGTCCACGGTCGTACGGTTTGCCTCAGAGCTTGGCTACGACGGCTATCCCAGTATGCAGAGAGCGCTGCAAGAGATGATCCGCAGCCGTCTGACCTCTACCCAGCGCATTCAGGCGGCGGGCGATTTGTTCGACCACCAGGACCTGCTGGGTGCGGTTTTGCAGTCTGACATCGATAAGCTGCGGGAGATCGTGGGTGAGGCGGACCGGACCGCGTTTAACAATGTGGTGGAGCGCATCATGCACGCTCGTCATATTTACATCCTGGGCGTTCGGTCTTCCTCCTTTGTAGCCGGATATTTGAATTTTTACATGCATCTGCTGTGCGAAAATGTAACGCTGGTGCAGTCCAACGCGGCGGGAGAGATCTTTGAGCAGCTCTTCCGCATCGGGCCGGAGGATGTGATGATCGCCATCAGCTTCCCCCGGTACTCCAAGGTGACGATGAATACGGTGAAATTCGCCCGGGACCGGGGAGCCAGCATCATTGCCATTACCGACAACGAGCTTTCTCCGGTCTACCAGATGTCCGACGCGGCGCTGCTGGCACCCTGTGAGATGATTTCCTTCGTGGACTCCATGGTGGCGCCCTTGTCCCTGATCAACGCCCTGCTGGTGGCTCTGGCCCACCGCATGGGCACGGATGTGTCCACCACCTTCGCGGAGCTGGAGGATATTTGGAACGAATACGGCGTATTTGGAAAGATGGATGATGAGTAAAGAGATCGTAGTGGTCGGCGGCGGTGCCGCCGGTATGATGGCCGCTATCTCCGCGGCGGAGAAGGGGAGCCATGTGACCCTTTTGGAGCCTAATGAACGGCTGGGTAAAAAATTAAATATCACCGGAAAGGGTCGGTGCAACGTCACCAACGACGCGGGGCTGGAGGAACTGCTGGCAAACACACCGAAAAACGGCAAATTCCTGTACAGTGCTTTTTCCCGCTTTGATGGCCGGGACGCCAAGGCGTTTTTTGAGAGCCTGGGCGTGCCACTGAAAACGGAGCGTGGAAACCGGGTATTCCCGGTGTCCGACCGGGCTTTCGACATCAGCGGCGCCCTGGAGCGGCGGCTGAAAGCCCTGAAAGTCGTTCTGCGCCGGGACCGGGCCGTGTCTCTGGACATCCGGGGCGGAGCGATCCACGGCGTCAACGGAGAAAAGGGAGCTTATCCCGCAAAGGCCGTCATTCTGGCCACCGGCGGCGTCAGCTATCCCGCCACCGGCTCCACCGGTGAAGGCCACCGCATGGCGGCGGAAGCCGGACACACGGTGACGCCGCTGCAGGGGTCCCTGGTGCCGCTGCGGGAGCAGGGGAATGACTGCGCCCGGATGCAGGGCCTGAGCCTGCGGAACGTCAGCTTGACGGTCTTTGAAAATGAAAAGAAAATCTATACCGATTTTGGTGAACTGCTGTTTACTCATTTCGGCCTCAGCGGGCCGTTGATTTTGTCCGCCTCCGCCCATATGCGGCGGTTTGAGAAAAAGACCTACCGGGTGGAGATCGACTTGAAGCCCGCGCTGGACGAGCAGCAGCTTGATAAGCGGCTGCTGTCTGATTTCACGAAATATGCCAACTGCGACTTCTGCAATGCCCTGGATGACCTGCTGCCGCAGAAGCTGATTTCGGTGGTGGTGGAGCGGTCCGGTATTCCGCCGCACCAGAAGGTGCATGAGATCACCCGGGAGCAGCGGCGGGAATTGCTGCGTGTTTTAAAGCATTTTTCCGTACCCATTGCAGGCCTGCGGCCAGTGACGGACGCCATCGTCACTTCCGGCGGCGTTAAGGTAGGGGAGATCGACCCAAAAACAATGGAATCAAAGATTGTAAAGGGATTGTACTTTGCGGGTGAACTGATCGATGTGGACGCCTACACCGGTGGGTTCAACCTGCAGATCGCCTGGGCGACAGGCCGTACCGCCGGGTTCGCGGCGGCGGAAAACGAAACATGACAGGAGAAACGACCATGAAAACCATCAGCATTGCCATCGACGGCCCTTCCGGCGCAGGGAAAAGCACCCTGGCCCGCAGCATTGCCGCCAAACTTGGCTATTTATATGTGGATACCGGCGCGATCTACCGTACCATCGGCTACCATGCGCTTTCCGCCGGCATCGACCCCAAGGATGAGGCGGCGGTGTCGGCCGCCCTGCCGGAGCTCCATGTGGAGCTGACCTACGGGGAGGACGGCTTGCAGCATATGTTCCTGAACGGACAGGATGTGACGAAGGAGATTCGCCTGCCGGAGGTATCCATGTACGCCTCCGCCGTGTCCGCCCATCCGCCGGTGCGGGCATATCTGCTGGAGATGCAGCGGGAGCTGGCCCGTACCAATAATGTCATCATGGATGGGCGTGATATCGGCACAGTGGTTCTGCCGGATGCCCGTGTAAAGGTGTTCCTGACGGCTTCCCCGGAAGCCCGTGCCCGGCGCCGGATGCTGGAACTGGAGCAGAGGGGCACTCCGCAGCCCTTTGAACAGATATTGAACGATATCCGGGAGCGGGACTGGAACGACTCTCACCGGGCAACGGCACCCCTGCGCCAGGCGGAGGACGCCGTCCTGCTGGACACCACGGAGCTGAACTTCCAGGAGAGTGAAGCAGCGCTGTTGGACATCATTCGGGAGAGGACAGAGGCATGAAACCGACAAACAAATTTTTCGTTTTTGTATATTATGTGGCGGGCTTCGTGATCAAGCTCCTGCATCCCACCACGGTGGAGGGACTGGAGAACCTGCCCAGCGGCGGCGTGCTGCTGTGCGCCAACCATTCCAGTAACTGGGATCCGCTGATTCTGGCCACCCGCCTGCCGGTGAATTATCGGCTCCATATCATGGCGAAAGAGGAACTGTTCAAAAATCCTGTCCTGGGCTGGATCATCCGCAAGCTGGGCGCGTTCCCCGTCAGCCGGGGCAACAATGACATTCAATCTGTCAAGACCGCCATCCAGAGCATCAAAAGCGGTGACAATCTGCTGATTTTCCCGGAGGGCACCGTGATTCGGAACGGGATCGGCTATGCCGACGGCTTGCCGGCCCACGCCAAGGGCGGCGTGGCCATGATCGGTGTCCGTACTGGCGCCACCATCATCCCGGTGTTTATGGACGGGGAAAAGAAGCTGTTTCACCGCACCCGTATCATTTTCGGGAAGCCCTACACCCCCGTCTATACTGGGCGCCACGGTACGGCGGAGGAAATGCAGAAAATCGCGGATGACATCTTGGCGGAGGCCTATGCACTGGGCGGTCAGGCCGTAGGAGGGGGATCCCTGTGAGCGGAAAGATCCTGCTGGCGGAGAGCGCCGGCTTTTGCTATGGCGTCCGGCGGGCAGTGGAACTGGCTAAAAAGACCGCCGGGGAACAGGGAAACTGCTGGATGCTGGGAGACCTAATCCATAACACCCAAGTGGTGGAGGAACTGGCTGCCCGGGGCATCCGTAAAACGGCGGATGCTGATTCCCTGGGACAGGGAGACACCGTCATCATCCGCTCTCACGGAGAACTGAAAAATGTTCTGGACGGGCTGGAGAACCGGGGCGTCCGGTGCGTCAACGCCACCTGTCCAAACGTGGTCCGTATCCAGCGGCTAGTAGCGGAAGCGGATAGCGAGGGCCGCCAGCCCGTCATCATCGGTGAGCCACACCACCCGGAGGTAATGGGCGTGGCCAGCTGGTGCCGTGCTCCTCTTGTTTTTGACGGGCCTGCGTCAGTAAAAAAGTGGCTGTCCGAGGCCCCTGAAAATCGGGAAATTCCTCTGACAGTAGTAGCGCAGACTACCTGTATTCGTGAACTTTTTGAAACTTCTTGGAAAATCCTAAAAAAAGAGTGTACAAACGTAAAAATTTTTGATACAATATGCAATGCTACGCATAAGCGGCAAACGGAAGCGGCATTGATTGCCGGCCAAGTGGACGTGATGGTCGTGGTAGGAGACCGAAAGAGTGCCAACACAAAGCACCTGACGGAGATCTGCATGAAAGAATGTGCCCGTGTGCTCCAGGTGGAGAACGCGGACGAGCTTCCTCATGGGATCTTTGACGGATGCTCTGTTGCGGGACTGACGGCCGGCGCTTCCACACCTGCGGGCATTATTAAGGAGGTATATGCAACGATGAGCGAAGAAATCAAAGCGGCCGAGGGCAAAGAGGAGTCCTTCGAGGAATTACTGAATCAGTCTTTCAAAACTTTAAATACAGGAGAGAAGGTAACCGGCATCGTCACGGCCATCACCCCCACCGAGGTCCAGGTGGATGTGGGCGCCAAGCAGTCCGCTTACATCAAGATGAGCGAACTGACGGATGATCCCACTGCGAAGCCCGAGGATATCGTCAAGATCGGCGACGAGATCGAGACCTATATCGTCCGCGTCAACGACGTGGAGGGTTATGCCGAGTTGAGCAAGAAGCGTCTGGACGCCGTCAAGGTCTGGGAGAACATCGAGACCGCTGTGGAAGAGAAGACCGTCATGGAAGGCACCGTCACCGAGGAGAACAAGGGCGGTATCGTGGTGTCTGTCAAGGGTGTCCGCGTGTTCGTGCCCGCTTCCCAGAGCGGCCAGCCCCGCGGTGCTGACCTGTCTGCCATGAAGGGCCAGAAGGTTCAGCTGCGTATCACCGAGGTCAACCGTGCCCGCCGCCGTGTGGTCGGCTCCATCCGCTCTGTCACTGACGAGGCCCGTAAGGCCGCTCAGGAAGCTGTTTGGAGCAGCATTGAGGTCGGCAAGCACTACACCGGCACCGTGAAGTCCATGACCAGCTACGGCGTGTTCGTGGACATCGGCGGTGTGGACGGCATGGTACATATCTCTGAGCTGAGCTGGAGCCGCATCAAGACCCCCTCTGAGGTCTGCAAGGTCGGCGACACCATGGATGTGTACGTCATCTCCTTTGACGCGGAGAAGCACAAGATCTCCCTGGGCGTCAAGGATCACAGTGTCGATCCCTGGAACGTGTTTATGAGCAAGTACAGCGTGGGCGATGTGGCCTCCGTCCGTATCGTCAAGCTGATGACCTTCGGTGCCTTTGCCGAGGTCGTTCCCGGCGTGGACGGCCTGATCCACATTTCTCAGATCGCTGACCGCCGCATCGAGAAGCCTGAGGACGTCCTGTCCGAGGGTCAGATCGTGGATGCCAAGATCACCGCTGTGGACGAGGAAAAGAAGAAGATTTCCCTGTCCATCCGCGCGCTGCTGGCTCCCGCTGTGGAGAAAGCTGCTGAGGAGGCTCCCGTCGAGGAGTAAATTCCGCTGCGAAGAGGCAGACCCGAGGGGGGTCTGCCTCTTTTTATGAAAATCTTGTGATTTTTTTCACGTTTTCATTGCATTGTCTGTTTGTATCTGTTATAATCTTGACAATACGATGTATGACTATGTGTAATCTCATCATACAACAAATCAGACCGGGAGGAAGAAACATGAGTTATCTGGAAGAATACCAGCAGAAGCTGACTACGGCTGAAGAAGCTGTCAAGGTCGTCAAATCCGGCGACTGGGTGGATTACAGCTGGGCCACCAGCCCCGCCAACGCGCTGGACAAGGCTCTGGCAAACCGCATGGAGGAGCTGACGGACGTCAATATCCGGGGTGGTATCTTGACCCGCCGGCCTGCCATTTTTGATGTTCCCAACGCTGCCGATCACTTTACCTGGAACTCCTGGCACATGTCCGGTATTGAGCGCAAGGCCGTTAAGGATGGTTTCTCTTTCTATATCCCCCTGCGTTATTCCGAACTGCCCGGCTATTACCGCAACTGCATCAAGAGCCTGGATGTTGCCATGTTTCAGGTGGCGCCCATGGATGAGCACGGCTACTTCAACTTCGGCCCCGGCGGCTCTCACATGAAGGCCGTTTGCGAGTGTGCCAAGACCGTCATTGTGGAAGTCAACAAGAATATGCCCATCTGCCTGGGCGGCTTCGACAACTGCGTCCACATCAGCGATGTGGATATGATCGTGGAGGGCGAGAATCCGCCCATGGAGACTCTGGGCGGCTCCGGCGAACCCTCTGATGTGGACCTGGCCATCGCGAACCTGGTGGTGCCCGAGATTCCCGATGGCGCCTGCCTGCAGCTGGGCATCGGCTCCGTGCCCAATACCATCGGCAAGATGATCGCCAAGAGCGACCTGAAGGATCTGGGTGTGCACACCGAGATGTATGTGGACGCCTTTGTGGACATGGCTGCCGCCGGTAAGCTCACCGGCCTGCGTAAGCCCTTTGACCGTGGCCGCCAGGTTTACGCCTTTGCCGCCGGCTCTCAGAAGCTGTATGACTATATCAATAATAACCCCGCCTGCATGGCCGCGCCCGTCAGCTATGTCAACGATATTGCCCGGGTATCCCAGATCGACAACTTCATCTCCATCAACGGCGCGGTGGATATCGACCTGTTCGGTCAGGTGTCCTCCGAGTCCTCCGGCGTGCACCACATCTCTGGCGCCGGCGGCCAGCAGGACTTTGTTATGGGCGCTTACCTGGCCAAGGGCGGCAAGAGCTTCATTTGCTGCTCCTCCACCGTGATGGACAAGAAGACCGGCAAAATCCAGTCCCGTATCCGCCCCACTCTGATTGAGGGCTCTGTGGCTACCTGTACCCGCACCAACCTCCATTGGCTGGTAACGGAGTATGGCAAGTTCAACGCCAAGGGCAAGTCCACCTGGGAGCGCGCCGAGGGCCTGATCGCCATCGCTCATCCCCAGTTCCGGGAGGAGCTGATCGCCGAGGCCGAAAAAATGCATATCTGGCGCCGCTCTAACAAGAAGTAAATATCTGATTTGTTCAAATCGGCGGGCGTTTTTTGAAACGTCCGCCGATTTTTATGGAAATCGTTTCTGCTTTTTGCAAAAATGCTTGTAAATTGCAAAAAATATAGATATAATATATCTGGATAAATTTCGGATTGCTGGAGACCAACTAAAAAACGGATACCAAAATCGGGCGGACAAGAAGGGAAGGGCTTGCCATGTTCAGGATTGGGGATCTGGTCGTGCATCCCATGCACGGGGCCGGTGTGATCGATGATATTGTCCGGGAGCGGGTAGCGGGATCCACAAAGGAATATTATGTGTTCAAGATGCCTATGGGCGGCCTTGTTCTGAAGATCCCCACGGAGAACAGCCAGGCCATTGGTATCCGTCCGGTGATCACCGCAGAGGAGGCGGATGCGCTTCTGAATGCGGTCTCATCCATCAAACCGGAACACAATGCTAACTGGAACAAACGTTACCAGGAGAATTTGCTGCGCCTGAAAAGCGGCGATCTTTACGAGGTGGCGCAGGTCGTCAAAGGGCTGATGCACCGCGACGCCGTCCGGGGCCTTTCCACCGGAGAGCGCAAAATGCTGCACAGCGCCAAACAGATCATGCTTTCTGAACTTGCCCTGGTGCTGGAGTGCGACTACAAAGCCGTGGAAATGCGGCTGGACCGTGCTATGATGGAGAAAACCGCCGCCTTACCAAAACCCTGAGAGGAACTTTTTATGCTGCCTTTTTTGAAGAAAATACGGGAGAGCAGAAAACCGTTCTGCTCCGCTTTGGTCGCCGCCGCCGGCAGTTCCAGCCGGATGGGCGGCGTAAATAAGCTGCTGGAGCCACTGGATGGGATCCCTGTTCTGGCTCGCACGCTGATGGCGCTGCAAGCGTCCCAGCGGGTGGACGAAATCGTGGTTGCCACCCGGGAGGAGGATCTGGTGGAGATCTCCAGGCTTTGCCGTACATACGGGATCACAAAATGCGCGAAAGTGGTCCGCGGTGGAGAGAGCCGCGCCCACTCTGTGCTGCTGGCCGCGCTGGAGGCTTCTCCCCAGGCATCCTTGCTGGCGGTGCAGGATGGCGCCCGGCCGCTGTCCACACCGGAACTCATTGACCGGGTCATTACCGCCGCCGGACGCTGCGGCGCGGCGGCGCCCGCCCTGCCGGTGAAGGATACGGTGAAAACCGTCCGGGATGGCGGCGCTGTGGAGCGGACCTTGGAGCGGGACAGCCTGCGGGCTGTTCAGACGCCCCAGGTCTTTGAAGCGGACCTCCTGAAAGCGGCCCTCCAGGCCGCCGTGGACAATGGGGCTATGATCACTGACGATTGCAGCGCCGTGGAGCTGTTGGGCAAGGTGGTGTTCCTGGTCGATGGCGACGAGTCCAATATCAAAATCACAACGCCTATCGACATGGTCTTTGCGGAGGCCATTTTGCAGAAAAGGGAGCGAAAAGCATGACGAATCTTCGCATTGGACACGGTTATGATGTTCACCGCCTGGTAGATGAGCGCAAGCTGGTCCTTGGCGGGGTGGAGATCCCCTGGGAAAAGGGTTTGCTGGGCCACTCCGACGCCGACGTTCTGGTCCACGCCGTTATGGATGCGCTGACCGGCGCATCCCGTCTGGGAGATATCGGCAAGCTGTTTCCGGACACGGATCCGGCCTATGCCGGTATTTCCAGCCTGAAGCTGCTGGCGGAAGTGGGACGTTTGCTGGAGGAGAAGGGCTTTGTTGTGGTGAATATTGACGCCACGCTGCTGGCTCAGGCTCCCAAGGTCGGACCGTACAAACAGCAGATGGCGGAAAACATGGCCGCAGCCCTGAACATCCGTCCGGAGCAGGTGAACGTGAAAGCCACCACGGAGGAGGGACTGGGCTTTACCGGTGACGGTTCCGGTATGGCGGCGCATGCTGTGGCACTTCTGGAAATCATGGAATAAGATACTGTTAAGGGACGTGCCTTGCGGCGCGTCCCTTTTCGCACCTTTTCCATCTCTGTCCGTAAACTGGATAGAAAGGAGGAGTGCTTATGGACTACTATTTGATCCTGGCCCGTTCCGTGACCTACGCCCAGCGTATGCAAAGGGCGCTGGAACGGACAGGGATCCACTGCCAGATAGCCCGTGCGCCAAGAGACATGACAGATCTTGGCTGCGCTTATATCTTGCGGCTGGCGGCGGCGGATCTTGCGGCGGCTTTGACTGTCCTTCACAGGGAATCTCTGGACCCTGTTCAAATATTTCTCAACCAGCGGGGCGTTCTTCGGGAGGTCAGATATGATCTATCTTGACAGTGCGGCAACGACTTTCCAGAAGCCACCCGCCGTGGCGGCCGCTATGCGGGATGCCTTGCTGACCATGAGTTCTCCGGGCCGGGGCGGGCACCCCGCCGCTATGCGGGCCGCAGACATAGCCTTCCAGTGCCGGAGCGAACTGGCGGAACTGTTCGGCGTGGGAAATCCGGAGCGGGTGGTGTTCACGGAAAACGCGACCCATGGGCTGAATATCGCCATCAAAAGCCTGGTGCCGCCCGGAGGGCGAGCGGTGGTATCCGGCTATGAGCACAACGCGGTGACCCGGCCGCTGAAAGCCCTGGAAGCCAAAATCGATGTGGCGACGGCACCGCTGTTTCACCCTGATGCAGTAACGGTTGCCTTTGAGCAGCATGTAAAGCCGGGTGTGGATGCCGTGATCTGCAATCATATCTCCAACGTGTTTGGCTTCATTCAGCCGGTAGAGGAAATCGCCGCTCTTTGCCGTGAACGGGGCGTGCCCTTCATTATCGATGCCTCTCAGTCCGCGGGCGTGCTTCCACTGAATATGGACCGGCTGGGCGCTGCGTTTATTGCCATGCCCGGGCACAAAGGGCTGTATGGACCTCAGGGGACGGGGGTGCTGCTGTGCGGAGAAAACGTGACGGCCAAAACACTGCTGGAAGGCGGCACCGGCAGCCTTTCCATCCAGCAGGAGATGCCGGACTTTCTGCCGGACCGACTGGAAGCCGGGACGCATAATATGCCCGGGATCTCTGGGCTTTTGGCAGGTGTGAAGTATGTTCGGCAGCGGGGGATGCAGAATATCCTGGATCGGGAGCGGCGGCTGGCGCTGCTGGCCGCGGAGGGAATGCGGACCATTGACGGCGTCCGGGTATTTGCTCTGTCGGGCCTGCGGGATCAGGCCGGAGTCCTGTCCTTTGCCCCGGAATACAAGGATGTGGAGGAGATCGGCTCAGGTCTGGCAGAAAAAGGAATCGCCGTCCGATCGGGCCTCCACTGTGCACCCTTTGCCCACAGAAGCGCCGGAACACTGGATACCGGTACGGTGCGCTTGAGTTTCTCAGATTTCAATACACCGGTGGAGGTCTACCGGTTTTTGTCTGTGCTCCAGGGAGTTTTGCGCTGATTTTTCTGAACAGTCCGTGAATTTTCCCCTGAATCGCCTTGCAATCTACTGGTATATTTTATATAATCTTAGTATTCATGGCCTGAAAGGGATGATGACGAAAAATGAATGTGACTTTCGCTGAACTGGCCGCGAATGTCGGCCGGTATTTGCTGTCGATTCAGGTCACGGACTATCTGGATATTGCGATCATGGCTTTGGTGCTCTATAAGGTGCTGACCTGGGTTCGGAGCACCAAGGCAGCCAGTCTGCTCAAGGGCCTGTTCGTGTTCCTGGCGGCTTTGATGCTGTCTAATGTATTCAAACTCCACGGCATTAACTATCTGATGAGCCGAATGGTGGATTTGGGTGTCCTGGCGCTCATTATCCTGTTTCAGCCGGAGATCCGCCGCCTGCTGGAACAGATGGGCAGCCGCCGCTTCATCGCATTCTTTGCCCATACGGAGTCCGGCAATGTGATGGATCAGATGATCGGGCAGACCGTTCTTGCCTGCACCGAGATGTCCCAGTCCCGCACCGGCGCCCTGATCGTATTTGAGCGGGAGATCCTGCTGGACGATATGGTGCGCAGCGGAACGGTGCTGGACGCTGCCGTTTCCAGCGAACTTTTGAAAAACATCTTCTTCGTCAAAGCGCCCATGCATGACGGCGCTGTCATCGTCCGCCACGGGCGGGTACTGGGCGCCGGCTGTATGCTGCCGCTGAGCAAGAATGTGAATCTCTCCCGGGATCTGGGAATGCGGCACCGGGCCGGCATCGGTATGAGCGAGAACTCTGACGCGGTGGTGGTCATCGTTTCAGAGGAGACCGGTTCCATCTCTGTGGCTATCGGCGGGATGCTGAAACGGCATCTGAAGCCGGAGACCCTGGAAAACCTCCTGCGGAACGAGCTGCTCCCGCAGGACGCAGACGATGCGGACAAGCAGAAGTTCAATCTGATGAATCTGCTGCGCACCAGAAAGAACGGAGGTGCGGACGATGCGGAATGAGAAGATGAACAAACGGAAAGCCTTTTATATCCTGCTGGCTATTCTGAATTCCGCTGC
>SAMEA3663263__coassemble_384_pt1 | contig 11411 bp, 10 predicted proteins | sample SAMEA3663263__metabat2_high_PE_031 | metagenome-assembled genome bin SAMEA3663263 (sample SAMEA3663263) | pig gut metagenome | biome: pig gut; feature: pig-associated habitat; material: faeces | place: China | collected 2013 | reverse complement strand
GTTTTCCTACATTCCCGGGTTTTTCGACAGTCTAAGCGGCGGGAGCACAACGCTCCCGCCGCTTTCCATCGTTTCCTGTTTACTTTTTGGCCTTGGAATCCACCACGTCCTTCAGCAGGGCGGTGAAGTCCTCCATGCTCATGGCGCCCAGGTCGCCGTCGGCGCGGTGACGGGGAGACACGGTGCCGTTCTCCATGTCGCGGTCGCCGACCACCACCATGTAGGGGATCTTCTCCAGCTGGGCCTCGCGGATCTTCTTGCCGATCTTCTCGTTGCGGTAGTCTACCTCCACGCGGAAGCCCAGGGCCTCCAGCTTCTTGGCCTGCTCGGCGCAGTAGTCGCTGGCGCGGTCGGTGACAGGCAGGAAGCGGACCTGTTCGGGAGCCATCCAGGTAGGCAGAGCACCGGCATACTCCTCGATCAGGTAAGCCAGGGTCCGCTCGTAGCAGCCCAGAGAGGTACGGTGGATGATATAGGGCAGCTTCTTCTCGCCGTTCTCGTCGATATAGTACATGCCGAACCGCTCAGCCAGCAGCATGTCGATCTGGATGGTGACCAGGGTATCCTCCTTGCCGTAGACGTTCTTGTACTGGATGTCCAGCTTGGGGCCGTAGAAGGCGGCCTCGTCGATGCCGATGGTATATTTCACATCCAGGTCGTCCAGGATCTGGGCCATGACCCGCTGGGCCTCCTCCCACTGCTCGGCGGTGCCCTCGTACTTGTTGTTGGGGTTGGCGGGGTCCCACTGGGAGAACCGGAAGGTGCACTTGTCCAGCAGGCCCACGGTGCCCAGGCAGTACTTGGCCAGATCCAGGCAGCCCTTGAACTCCCCCTCCAGCTGGTCGGGACGGAGGATCAGATGGCCCTCGGAAATGGTGAACTGGCGCACGCGGATCAGGCCGTGCATCTCACCGGAGTCCTCATTGCGGAACAGGGTGGAAGTCTCGCCCAGCCGCATGGGCAGGTCGCGGTAAGAGCGCTGGCGGTTCAGATAGACCTGATACTGGAAGGGGCAGGTCATGGGACGGAGGGCGAAGCACTCCTTTGTCTCGTCATGGGGGTCACCCAGGATGAACATGCCGTCCAGGTAGTGGTCCCAGTGGCCGGAAATGCGGTACAGGTCCCGTTTGGCCATCAGGGGGGTCTTGGTCAGCAGGTAGCCCCGCTTCTGCTCGGTATCCTCCACCCAGCGCTGCAGCAGCTGGACGACCCGGGCGCCCTTGGGCAGCAGCACGGGCAGACCCTGACCGATGCAGTCCACAGTGGTGAAATACTCCAGTTCCCGGCCCAGCTTGTTGTGGTCCCGCTTCAGGGCCTCAGCCTGCTTGGCCAGATACTCGTCCAGTTCCTCTTTCTTGGGGAAGGCGATACCGTAGATACGCTGGAGCTGCTTGCGGGAGGAATCGCCCCGCCAGTAGGCGGCGTTGCAGGCGGTCAGCTTGATGCCGTTGCCCTTGATGCGGCCGGTGGAGTCCAGGTGGGGGCCGGCGCACAGGTCGGTGAAGTCGCCCTGCTTGTAGAAGGAGATGACAGCGTCCTCGGGCAGGTCGTTGATCAGCTCCACCTTGTAGGGTTCGCCCTTCTCCTCCATGAACTTGACAGCCTCGGCGCGGGGCAGCTCGAACCGCTCCAGCTTCAGCTTCTCCTTGCAGATCTTCCGCATCTCGGCCTCGATCTTCTCCAGGTCCTCGGCGGTGAAGGTCTCCTCGCTGTCCAGGTCATAGTAGAAACCGTTGTCGATGCTGGGGCCGATGGCCAGCTTGGTCTCGGGCCACAGGCGCTTCACGGCCTGGGCCAGCACATGGGAGCAGGTGTGCCAGTAGGTCCGGCGGTACTGCTCATTTTCAAAGGTATACAGATTTTCTTCGCTCATGGTAAGTTCCTCCTTCTTGATAAGGGCTGAAAACGAAAAACAGCGGAACGCTGTTTTTCTGCCATTCGCCCCGGTTGCCGCGTCAGCGGCGAGGGGTGAGGCTGAACAAAAATATCTCACCCCTGACGGAAATCAGGGGTGAGATACGAAAAACGTATTCCACGGTTCCACCCTGCTTACGGTCAACAGACCGTCGCTCGTGTCCTCTGTAACGGGAGGTCCCGTCCCAGCCTACATATCGGTGGGCGGCTCCAAGGCGGTGACTGATTCCGGTTCCGGCAAGAGCCGCTTGCAGCCAGCGGCGGCTCCTCTCTGGTGTCTTTCCCGGACAGCGTCCTTTTCGATGCCTTTTGATATCGGAAGCATCATATCACCGGAGTTTGTCCTTGTCAAGGGTCGTTTCCCCTCTCCCTTGTATCCTTATTTTAATTAAATGTGAAAATCCTCTTGCCTTTTCAATAAAACCGTGTTATATTGCATATGTTAGAAAGTGTAAGTTACGGAGTGGGCCCCACGGTCCGCTCTTTTTGTTGGCCTTTTTCGATTTCTTAAAAATTGAAAATCCTGCCAAAGAAAGGGAGGAACCCCATGAAAAAGATCACGGAACTCACCGCCGAGCTGGCGGCCCCCGCCATCGCGGAGCAGGGCTGTACCCTCTGGGACGTGGAGTACGTCAAGGAGGCTGGCACCTGGTATCTCCGGGTCCTGCTGGACAAGGAGGGCGGCGTAGACATTCTGGACTGCGAGGCCGTCTCCCGGAAGCTCTCGGACCTGCTGGACGAAGTGGACCCCATCGAGGGCAGCTATACTCTGGAGGTCGGCTCCGCCGGCGCCGAGCGTGCGCTGAAGCGTCCCTCCGATTTCCAGCGTTTTCTGAACAGCCCCGTTCTGGTGAAGCTCTACCGAAACCAGGATGGCCGCAAGGAGTTCGCCGGCACCCTCACCGCCTATGACGAGGCCACCGGCGACGTCACCGTCACCGTAGGCAAGCAGGAGCTGACCTTCGCCAAGAAGGACGTGGCTCTGGTCCGCCTGCGGGTGGAATTTTAACAAGTCGCCAAACAGTCAGAAAAGACGTATTGAAAAAAGAATAAGGAGAATCGACATGAGAGGCAAAAAGCAGAAGGAACCCGTTGGCATGAACCCGGCGGAGATCTTCGCGGCTCTGGCTCTGCTGGAGAAAGAGCGCAACATTCCCCAGTCCTTTATGATGGATAAGATCATCCAGGCCATCACCACCGCCTACAAGCGGGATCACGACGGCGTGGAGAACGTCATCGTGGATGTGGACGAGGAGCACCAGACCCTGAAGATGTACGTCCAGAAGAACGTGGTGGACGAAGAGGACTATGTGGACCCCGCCAATGAGATGACGCTGGCCGAGGCCAAGGCCATCTCCGCCAAGTATGAGATCGGCGACATCGTGAATATTCCCGTGGACAACACGGAGTTCGGCCGTATCGCCGCCGGCAACGGCAAGCAGGTCATCATTCAGGGCCTGCGGGAAGCCGAGCGCGGCCAGGTGTACGACGAGTTCAACTCCAAGCAGCACGAGATCCTGACCGGCGTGGTCACCCGCGTTGATCCCCGGAACGGCAACGTATCCCTTCGCATCGGCACCGGCACCGAGTCCACCGAGGCTCTGCTGATGGCGGGCGAGCAGGTCCCCGGCGAGGAGCTCACCGAGGGGATGCACGTCAAGGTGTATGTGGTGGACGTCCGCCGCTCCACCCGCGGTCCCCAGATCCTGATCTCCCGGACCCATCCCGGCCTGGTAAAGCGCCTGTTCGAGCTGGAAGTCCCCGAAATTTACGACGGCACCGTGGAAGTCAAGTCCATCGCCCGCGAGGCCGGCAGCCGCACCAAGATGGCCGTCTGGAGCAACGACGAGAACGTGGACCCCATCGGCGCCTGCGTGGGCCCCAAGGGCCAGCGTGTGGGCACCATCGTGGAAGAGCTGCGGGGCGAGAAGATCGACATCATCAAGTACAGCGAGGACGCCCCCGCCTTCATCGCCGCCGCCCTGGCCCCCGCCGATGTGGTGGACGTTTGGATGGCGGACGAGGGCAAGGCCTGCCGGGTCATCGTGCCTGACGACCAGCTGTCCCTGGCCATCGGTAAGGAGGGCCAGAACGCCCGTCTGGCCGCCCGCCTGACCGGCTACAAGATCGACATCAAGCCCCAGAGCTACAAGGACCCCGAGGACGGCGTGGATGAGGACAACGTGGCTTTCCTGGATGAGGAAGCCGCCCCCGCCGAAGACTAAGTCAGAAAGGCGGTCCGACAGATGCCGAAAGTGAAGAAAATTCCCCAGCGGCAGTGTGTTGGCTGCCGGGAAATGAAGGATAAAAAGGCCCTGCTCCGGGTGGTCAAATCCCCGGAGGGAGTCGTCAGCCTGGACTTTGGCGGGAAGAAGCCCGGCCGTGGCGCCTATGTGTGCCACAACGTGGAGTGCCTGAAAAAAGCCCGGAAATCCCGGGCACTGGAGCGGGCCTTTGAGACGGCCATTCCCCCCGAGGTCTACGATGCCATGGAGGCAGAACTGGGAGGCGCGGATGGACAGTAACAACATTCTCTCCCTGCTGGGTCTGGCCCTCCGGGGCGGGAGGCTCGTCATGGGCGAGGAGCCCGTGGAAGCCGTGGCCCGTGCCCGGGATGCCCGGGTGCTGCTGCTGGCCTCCGACGCGGCGGATAATACCCGCCGCCGGGTGGAACACTTCGCCGAAGCAGGAGCGTGCCTGTGGCTCCGCGTCCCCTTTACAAAGGCGGAGATGGGCCGTCAGTTTGGCCGCACTTCCGTGGCTGTGGCCGCCGTCACCGATGTGGGCCTTGCCTCGGCGGTGGTGAACAAACTGGCCCAGCTGGACCCGCAGACCTACGGCGACGCGGCGGAGCGTCTGGAGCTGAAAGCCAAGCGGGCGGCGGAGCGCCGCGCCGAGCAGCAGGCCCATGAGAAGAATCTCCGCACCGGCAAGCGCAAGGCGAAAAAGGCCGCTCCGCCGGAGGCGCCCGCCGCTGCGAAAGCTCCCTCCCGGAACCCCCGGACATCCGCCCGGCCCACAGCCGGGGACGCAGTTCCCCGCCGCAAGTCCCGTCCCTCCAAGGAAAACCGCCCCAAGCCGCGGACTGATCCCTACGCTCACAGCCGCCCGGTGAAAAAGGGCAAGGGCTCCTTCCGCAAGAAAGAGCAGTCGTGAGCGCATGACATAAAAATTCCCGGCACGGGCTCAACCCCCGCTGCCTTAACGAGGTGTATTTGATTGGGTATGGAAAAATACAGAGTGCATGAGGTGGCCAAGGACTTTGGTCTTCCCACCAAAACCATTACCGAGATTTTGACAAAATATGTGGCCGCGCCCAAGAACCATATGCAGGTCCTGACCGATCACGAGCTCTCCGTGATCTTCGACTACCTGACCCAGCATAACCAGGTCTCGGGTATCCAGGTGATCTTTGCGGACACCTATCAGGCGCAGCCCAAGGAGACCCCCAAGGCCGCCGAAAAGCCTGCCGAGCGGCCTGCTGAGAAGCCCGCCGCGCCCAAGCAGCAGGCGGAGGCTTCCCGGAAGGACGCCATCCCCCGGCAGCAGGAGCCTGCCAAGCAGCAGCCCGCCAAGCCCGTGGTTCAGCAGCCCACCACCCGCGTGCCCCAGAAGAAGATCGTGGACACCCGCAAGGGCGGCGATGTGAACCTGGCCAAGTACGACGAGCGCCTGGAGGATCTGGGCGGTGAGCGTGGTCAGCGGATGCAGCAGAGGGGCGGCAAGGAGAAATTCCGCAACAATAACCAGCGCAAGGGCAGCATGACTTTCTCCAACAAGCGCAAGCAGGACGAGGCGGAGAAAATGCGCCGCCTGCAGCTGGAGATCGCCAAGAAGGCCCCCGTCAAGGTCCAGATCCCCGACGAGATCTCCGTGGGCGAACTGGCCAGCCGCATGAAGAAGACCGGCGCCGAGGTGGTCAAGTGCCTGATGAAGAACGGCATCATGGCCTCTCTGAGCCAAATCATCGACTTCGACACCGCCGCCATCATCGCCGAGGAGATGGGCTGCAAGGTGGAGAAGGAGGTCGTTGTCACCATCGAGGAAAAGCTGATCGACGTCTCCGAGGACAAGGCGGAGGATCTGGTCCCCCGCGCCCCCGTCGTGGTGGTCATGGGCCACGTCGACCATGGCAAGACCTCCCTGCTGGACGCCGTCCGGAACACCAACGTGGCTGCGGGCGAGGCCGGCGGCATCACCCAGCACATCGGTGCCTATCAGGTGCAGATCAACGGCAAGCCCATCACCTTCCTGGACACCCCGGGCCATGAGGCCTTCACCTCCATGCGTGCCCGCGGCGCCATGGTCACCGATATCGCCATCCTGATGGTGGCGGCGGACGACGGCATTATGCCCCAGACCATCGAGTCTATCAACCACGCCAAGGCTGCGGGTATCCCCATCATTGTGGCCATCAACAAGATCGATAAAGAGAACGCCAACCCCGACCGCGTCCTGCAGCAGCTGACCGAGCACGGTCTGGTGCCCGAGGAGTGGGGCGGCGAGACCATCGTCTGCAAGATCTCCGCCAAGAAGAACATCGGCATCGACAACCTGTTGGAGAACCTGGTGCTGCTGGCTGAGATCCAGGAGCTGAAGGCCAACCCCAACCGGGCCGGCCAGGGTACTGTCATCGAGTCCCGTCTGGACAAGGGCCGCGGCCCCGTGGCCACCCTGCTGGTGCAGAACGGCACATTGAAGCAGGGCGACATCATCATCGCCGGCACCGCCGTGGGCCGTGTCCGCACCATGCTGGATTACAAGGGCAACCGCCTCACCGAGGCCGGCCCCTCCGTCCCTGTGGAAATCGCGGGTCTCAGCGAGGCCCCCATCGGCGGCAGCCCCTTCTTCGCCGTGGCTGACGAGCGCATGGCCCGTGAGCTGGTGGAGCAGCGCAAAGCCGAGGAGAAGCTCAAGGCCGCCGCTCCCGTGCAGAAGGTGTCCCTGGAAAACCTGTTCGACCAGATCCAGGCCGGCGAGCGCAAGGAGCTGGCCCTGATCGTCAAGGCCGACGTCCAGGGCTCCGTGGAGGCTGTGAAGGCCTCTCTGGAGAAGCTCAGCAACGACGAGGTCAACGTCCGTGTCATCCACGGCGGTGTAGGTGCCATCAACGAGTCCGACGTCATGCTGGCCGCCTCCTCCAACGCCATTATCGTAGGCTTCAACGTCCGTCCCGACGCTGCCGCCCGTGAAAACGCCGTCCGCCAGAACGTGGATATGCGGATGTACCGGGTCATTTACGACGCCATTGACGAGATTGAGGCCGCTATGAAGGGCATGCTGGCGCCCCAGTTCCGGGAAGTGGTCCTGGGCCACGCCGAAGTCCGCCAGACCTACAAGGTCTCCGGCGTGGGCACCGTGGCCGGCTGCTACGTCCTGGACGGCAAGATCGTCCGTGCCTGCTCCGTCCGTGTGGTCCGTGACGGCATCGTCATCCACGAGGGCAGCCTGGCCTCCCTGAAGCGGTTTAAGGACGACGCCAAGGAAGTCGTGCAGCGCTTCGAGTGCGGCCTGACCATCGAGAAGTTCAACGACATCAAGGAAGGCGACATCATCGAGGGCTTCACCATGGAGGAGATCCCCAGATAAGTCCTTTTCCACTGTATTTCTGATAAAAGCCATATAACCGCAAAGGATAAAGGGGCGGCGACCACGTCGCCGCCCCTTCGTTTTTTGAAATCGTCTGGCCTGTGCAGAGCAAACTACTCATGCTGCCGTCAAGGGATTGCAGAAGTCGGAGCAGTTCCATTCGTCAACCACCCCGAAAGCACACCGGAAGTCCCAGCTGCGGCGGCAGGATTCTCTGTTCCACCGATGCTGGACGCACCCGGCACAAGCCAGCAATTCTCCGCTGCACCAACTGCGGCGACTCCCGTTTTGCGGTCAAATCGACACAAACATGTCGATTTGATCCGCCCAAGCGTTTTTCTCTTTGGACCGTGAACGGCCCGTTTCTCTTTTTGACGCTTCAAAAAGAGAAATGGGGGGTTCAACTCCCCGCGCCGCCAAGCGGCGCATTCCCCCGTCCCCTGCCAGGGGACCCAAAGGAGGTTATTCCCTATGCCCAGCAATCGAATCGGCCGCATCAACGAAGAAATCCAGCGGGAACTGTCCGACCAGTTCCGCCGCTTGAAGGACCCCCGTGTCTCCTCCGGTATGGTTTCCATCACCCGGGTGGACACCACCGGCGACCTGCGCTACGCCCGGGTCTATGTCAGTGCCCTGGACAAGAGCCAGGAAAAGGAAATCCTGAAGGGTCTGAAGTCCGCCGCCGGCTTCCTCCGGCGGGAGCTTGGCCGTGCTCTGCAGCTCCGCTATACTCCGGAGCTGCAGTTCATCCCCGATGACTCCATCCAGCACGGTGCCCACATCCTGGAGATGCTGCGGGACCCCAGCCGGGTGAAGCCCGTCAACCCCGACAACGACACCGTCTTGCCGGACGAGGAGGCGTGAGCCATGCTGACCGTCTCTGAGACCGCCGCCCTGCTGCGGGCCTTTGATAACGTGCTCATCCTCACCCACGTCCGTCCCGACGGCGACACCGTGGGCTGTGCCGCCGCCCTGTGCGCCGGCCTGCGGGCCCTGGGCAAGACCGCGTATCTGCAGCCCAATCCGGAGCTGACGGACACCGTTGGCCCCTATGCCGCCCCCTACGCCGCTCCGGCGGATTTCACGCCGGACAAGGTGGTTTGCACGGACATCGCCACCACCGGACTTTTCCCGGAAAACGCCAAGCCCTACGCCGACCGGGTGGACCTTGCCATCGACCACCACCCCTCTTTTGAGCACTTCGGCAAGGCCAATATCGTCCGCCCGGAAGCCGCCGCCTGCGCGGAGCTGATGTACGACATTCTGGCGTCTCTGGGCCCCATCACGCCCGAGATCGCCCTGCCTCTGTATGTGGGTGTGTCCACGGACACAGGTTGCTTTGCCTACGCCAACACCACCGCCGATACCCACGCCGTGGCGGCAGCGCTGCTGCGGACCGGCATCGATTATCAGACTGTCAACAAGGTGTTCTTCCGCACGAAATCCCGGAAACGGATGCAGCTGGAAGGCGCCATACTGAACAATTGCGAGTTTTACGACCACAACCGGGTCGCCATTCTCTCCGTCCCCCGCTCCATGATGGAGCGATTCCAGGCTACGGAGACCGACGCCGAAGACCTCTCCGCCCTGGGCCCCCAGATTGAAGGGGTAGACTGTGCCGTGACCATGCGGGAGCTGCGGCCGGATGTGTGGAAGCTGTCTCTCCGCACCGGTGACCGGGTCAACGCCACGGACGTCTGCCGGGTACTTGGCGGCGGCGGCCACCGGGCCGCCGCGGGCGCCACCATCGAGGGCACCTGGGCCGACTGTAAGGAACGCATCCTGAAGGCCATTGCTCAGAACGTGCTTGATTTTACGAGATAAGTCCCCAGGGGGACATCCCCGACAAAGGAGAACCTTCCATGCCTAACGGAATCCTCATCATCGACAAGCCCCAGGGCTGGACCGCGTCGGAGTTCGCCCTGACGGAACGCCGAATCGCACGCGATTCGGCTTATCCGGGCGGGCGACTCCTCCTTTTCGCAGCGCACCCGCTTCGCTGGGCTGCGCCGCGAGGAAAGGGGGCGTCTTCCTGTGCCTAACGGAATCCTCATCATTGACAAGCCCCAGGGCTGGACCAGCATGGACGTCTGCGCCAAGATCCGGGGCATCCTCCACGAAAAACGGGTAGGCCACGGCGGCACCCTGGACCCCATGGCCACCGGCGTCCTGCCGGTGTTCGTGGGACAGGCCACCCGCGCCGTGGAGTTCGCGGAAAACAGCCGCAAGGAATACGTGGCGGGTCTGCGCCTGGGCCAGGTAACGGACCCCCAGGACGTCACCGGCGAAACGCTGGAGAGCCGCCCCGTCGCCGCCGGCCGCCAGGACGTGGAAGCTGCTCTGGGGCGCTTCCTGGGTGGCATCCAGCAAATCCCCCCTATGTACTCCGCCATCAAGATCGGCGGTCAGAAGCTCTACGACCTGGCCCGCAAGGGTAAGGAGGTAGAGCGCAAGCCCCGCCCCATCACCATCTACGAGCTGGAGCTTCTGGAGCAGGTCAGCGAAACGGATTACACCTTCCGCTGCGTCTGCTCCAAGGGCACCTACATCCGCACCCTCTGCCACGACATCGGGCAGGCCCTTGGCTGCGGCGGCACGCTGTACAGTCTCCGCCGCACCATGGCGGCGGGCTATACCACCGCCCAGGCCCACACCCTGGAGGAGGTCCAGGAGCGGGGCGAGTCCCTTCTCCAGCCCGTCGATACGTTATTCGCCCAGTACCCCGCCTATACCGTCCCTTCCGCCGGGAAGGAAACACGGGTCCGCAACGGCGGCGCCGTCACGGACGCTTCCCTGCCCGACGGCACCTACCGGGTCTACGGCAGGAACGGGGATTTCCTGTGTCTTTCCCGTGCCCAGCGTGGCACGCTGACATCCATCAAGAACTTCTTTGGAGCGTAATACCCATGAAAGAACGAGTCATTGCCCTGGGCTTCTTTGACGGAGTCCACCTGGGCCACGCCGCCCTGCTGCGGCGCACGGCGGAGGAAGCCGCCGCCCGGGGGGTCACCCCGGCGGTGTTCACCTTCGACCGGGTGCCGAAGGAGGTCCTCACCGGCATTCCCTGCCCCCTCATCAATTCTCCCGAGGACCGGGCGGACCTGGTACGCCGCCTCTACGGCATCCGGGATGTCATCATGGTCCCTTTTGACGACGAGATGCGGACCACCACCTGGGCCGATTTCGTCACCAAGGTTCTGGTAGATCGCTACCACGCCGTCCACCTGGTGGCGGGTCACGACCACCACTTCGGCCACAAGAACCAGGGCTCCCCGGAGCTGCTGGTGCAAAAATGCGCTGAGCTGGGCCTTGGCTGTGACATCATCCCCAAGGTAGAGATCGGCGGTATCACCGTCAGTTCCACCTACATCCGCCGCCTGGTGGAGCTGGGGCAGATCGAACGGGCCAACCGTTTCCTGGGCCACCCCCATACCCTGACCCAGGTGGTGCGCCACGGCCGCCGTATCGGCCGCACCATCGGCATCCCCACGGTGAACCTGACAGTGCCGCCCCATGTGCTGGTGCCCAGCCACGGCGTCTACGCCACCCGGGTGTTCCTGCCCGACGGCACCAGCTACCCCGCCGTTACCAACGTGGGCACCCGGCCCACGGTGAACAACGGTACAGACGTGACGGTAGAGGCCTGGCTCCTGGACTTTGACGGCGACCTGTACGGTCAGACGGTTCGCCTGGAATTCTACCGCCATATCCGGGATGAGATCCGCTTCGACTCCCTGGACGCCCTGAAGGCGGAGATCACGCGGAACGCCGAGACCACCCGCCAATACTTTGCCTCCCTGTAAATACGCAAAAGGCAGACGCTTCCGCGTCTGCCTCAGGCTGTCGATAAACTCGGAAATGAAGGAAAACGGGAAGGAAGGGTGTGCGCGGGGAACCCAGGAAGGGTG
>SAMEA3663263__coassemble_369_pt1 | contig 11719 bp, 10 predicted proteins | sample SAMEA3663263__metabat2_high_PE_031 | metagenome-assembled genome bin SAMEA3663263 (sample SAMEA3663263) | pig gut metagenome | biome: pig gut; feature: pig-associated habitat; material: faeces | place: China | collected 2013 | reverse complement strand
GGCGTTTGCGCCGCACAGCGGCAGATTTTCTGGCAGCAGAGCGGCCCGAAAATCAAGGCATTGTGAAGGCGCGGAAAAAGTCCGTCGGACTTTTTCGGCAGCCTGAGCGGAGCGGAAACGCTCCCGCATATTTTGCCCGCTTTTGGAGAGGATAAAAAGGAATTTGACAAAAAGGTGCTTTCTCTGATATGCTGGGCGGGCTGTGTAATCTATTTGAGAAAGGAAAAGCCTTATGTTGGCTCAACTGATCGCCACCCTGAACGGCTGGCTCTATACCTATATCCTGGTCATCCTGCTTATCGGGGCCGGGCTGTATTTCACCGTCCGCACCCGCTTTGCCCAATTCCGTATGCTGGGAGAGGCTTTCCGGGTGGTGCGGGAGAAGGGAGAGAACGGCGGCGTCAGCTCTTTCCAGGCGCTGATGGTGTGCACCGCCTCCCGGGTGGGCACCGGCAACATCGCCGGGGTGTCCGCCGCGCTATGTCTGGGCGGCGTGGGGGCCGTGTTTTGGATGTGGGTCATCGCCCTGCTGGGCGGGGCCTCCGCCTTTGTGGAGAGCACCCTGGCGCAAATCTATAAGGTCCATGACGGCCGGGGCGGCAGCCGGGGCGGCCCTGCCTACTACATCCAGGCGGCGGTAGGCAGCCGGGGGCTGGCGGCGCTGTTCGCGGTGCTGCTGATTCTGACCTACATGGTGGGCTTCAACCTGGTGGCATCCTTCAACCTGGTGGACTCCTTTGCCGGATACGGTTTCTTCGACAGCCGCACGCCCCTGATCGCCGGGGCTGTTCTGGCGGTGGTGACGGCGTTTTGCATTTTCGGCGGCGGGAAGCGGCTTACTGCCGTCACCGGCGTACTGGTGCCAGTCATGGGCGGCGCCTATGTGCTGATGGCGCTGGTGATGATCGTCCTGCATCTGGAACTGGTGCCCGGCGTGCTGGCTGCGATTTTTGAAAACGCCTTTGATTTCCAGGCCATCTTCGGCGGCTTTACCGGCTCCGCCATGATGTACGGCTTCAAGCGGGGCCTGTTCTCCAACGAGGCCGGCGTGGGCTCCGCACCCAACGCGGCCGCGGCTGCATCCGTGTCCCATCCGGTCAAGCAGGGGCTTGCCCAGATGCTCAGCGTGTTCATCGACACCCTGCTCATCTGCTCTGCCACGGCGTTTTTGTGCCTGTGCTCCGGCGTGGAGCCGGATGCGGCGCTGAAAGGCGTGCCCTACGTCCAGGCGGCGCTGGCGGGCACTTTCGGAAACTTTGGCCGGTGGTTCGTCACCGGGGCCATGCTGCTGTTCGCCTTCACCACCATTCTGGGCAACTACTACTACTGCGAGAGCAACTTCCAGTACCTCCTGCGGCGGGACGCCAAGCGTTGGGAACTGACGGTGTTTCGTCTGGCGGCGGTGTATGTAGTGTTCCTGGGAGCGCGGATGGACTTCTCCCTGGTGTGGGATCTGGCGGATGTGCTGATGGGCTGCATGGCCCTTATCAACCTGCCGGTGATCTGGAAGCTGGCGGGGCCGGTGCTGGCAGCGCTGGGGGACTATACGCAGCAGAAAAAACTGGGCCGGGACCCGGTGCTGCGGGCGGCGAATATCGGTCTGGAAGGACAGACGGAATACTGGCAATGAACGGAATATTGGTAAAAGAGGACGCTGTGGCGTCCTCTTTTTTGTACGCATATTCACAAAAAATTTTCATATGCTACTTGAAAATCAAAACAGAATCATATAATATGATATCAAAAACTATATTATAGAGTTTTCTGAATTCGGCAATAGGAGACGAGACTGATGGAAGCGATATTGACAGCGAGACAGATGCGGCGGCTGCGGCGCCGGGTGATTGCCCGGAAGCGGAACGAACCGCCGGTGCTGACGGCGGGGGAGGAAGTCTTCAACGCGGTGAGCCACGGCCTGGGTGCGGTGCTGGCGGCTGTGGCCGCGGTGCTGCTGCTGGTGCGGTCTGATACGGGGCTGAAGGTGATGGCCTCCTGCTTCTATGGCGTGAGCATGTTTTTGATGATGCTGATGAGCAGCGTGTATCACGCCATGCCCACCGGCTCCACCGCCAAGCGGGTATGTCGGCGGTTCGACTACACCTCCATCTACCTGCTGATTGGCGGGACTTTCGCTCCCATTCTGCTGGTATATGTGGGCGGAAAGCTGGGCGTCACGCTGTTCTGCGTCCAGTGGGGCGTCATCCTGTTTGGCGTGACCATGGTGGCGGTATTCGGGCCGGGCCGCTGGCGGCCACTGCATTTCACGCTGTATTTCCTCATCGGCTGGAGCGGGCTCATGTTCCTCCCGTCCTTTTATCAAAACGCACGGGTGCTGCTGTGGTTCATCCTGATGGGCGGCATGGTGTATACCCTGGGGATGATCCCCTTTGCACGGAACCGGAAATATGACCACTGCGTCTGGCACCTGTTTGTGCTGGCGGGAGCCGCGCTGCACTGGGTCGGCATTTATACGCAGATCTACTGGCGAATGTAAATGAAAAAGGGACTCCGGAGGTGTGATCCGGAGTCCCTTTTGTATAGTTCTGGATTTTATTTGGTGCCGAAAATGCGGTCACCGGCGTCGCCCAGACCGGGGACGATATAGCCGTGCTCGTTCAGGTGGTCGTCCACAGCGCCGCAGTAGATGTCAACGTCGGGATGGGTCTTCTGCAGGTGCTCGATGCCCTCGGGAGCGGCCAGCAGGACCATCAGCTTGATGTTGGTGCAGCCCCGCTTCTTCATCTCGGTAATAGCAGCCTCAGCGCTGCCGCCGGTGGCCAGCATGGGATCCACGATCAGGATGTCCCGATCTGCCACATCCTTGGGCATCTTGCAGAAGTAGACATGGGGCTCCAGGGTCTCCTCGTCACGGAACATGCCGATGTGGCCCACACGGGCGCCGGGGACCATCTGCAGCACGCCGTCCACCAGGCCCAGGCCGGCGCGGAGGATGGGCACCACGGCGAACTTCTTGCCCTTCAGGGTAGGAGCCACAGTCTTGCAGATGGGGGTCTCCACCTCCTTGGTGGTCAGGGGCAGGTCACGGGTGGCCTCGTAGGTGATGAGCATACCGATCTCAGACACCAGCTCCCGGAAATCCTTGACGCTGGTGTTCTTGTCCCGGAGGATGGTCATTTTGTGGGCGACCAGGGGATGGTCCATAACGTGTACTTTACCGCTCATAATCGTGTCTCCTTTGTGTTGTTTTTTCTATCATCAAACAAATTGAAACCCCTTATTTCTGCCGCAGGCGGTCCGCCTGGGCGGGACGGAGATACACCGGCTCCAGCGCCTGGGCGCTGACCAGCTTGCCCTCGGCTGCCATCGCCTCCGCTTCCAGTGCCACGCTCATGGCGTTCTGCATCACCAGATGGGCAGGAGCCAGACGGCAGGGGATGCCTGCGGCCGTCAGATGGGCCAGGCACAGCTTTGCGCCGTCGCCCACCACCGTCTTGGGCCGGGGGTCGCTTCGCAGCTCCTCTGCCAGCTCCTCCAGAGCGATGGCCCGGTCAGGGGTCAGGCGGGTGAGCTGGCCGTCCTTCGCCTCAAACAGGGCGTTGTAGACCTGCTGACGGCGGGCGTCCATGGCACAGATGACAAGACCGTCACAGAAGGCCACGTTCCGGGCCATAGCGGCCAGGGTGGACACGCCCACGGCGGGCTTGTCCGCTGCAAATGCTAACCCTTTGGCAGCGGCCACGCCGATGCGGATGCCGGTGAAGGAGCCGGGGCCTGCGGCCACGGCGATGGCGTCCATGTCGGCCACGGTCAGGCCGGTGTTTTTCAAAATATGCTCCACAATGGGCATCAGGGTGCGGCTGTGGGTCAGTCCCGTGTCCTGATAGCCGGAGCAAAGAATTTTGCCGTCCTCACTGACGGCGGCGGAGACAGCTTTGGCGGAGGTCTCCAGTGCGAGTATCTTCATGGGAGTTCGACTCCTTCGATGGTGATGATTCGGGCCCGGTCATCCTCCGGGCGGCGGGAGATGGTGACATAGACGGTCTCCGGCGGCATGGCCTCCGCCACCTGCTCGCTCCACTCCACGGCGCAGACGCCGCCCCGGTCCAGGTAATCCTCCCAGCCGATGTCGAACAGGGCACCGGCGTCGTCCAGACGGTACATGTCAAAGTGGAACAGGGGCAGCCGCCCGCCTTCGTATTCGTTGACGATGGTGAAGGTAGGGCTGGTGACCCGGCCTGCGTAGCCCAGGCCCCTGGCGAGACCGCGGGTGAAGGCTGTTTTGCCCATGCCCAGGCCGCCCCGGTAGGCAACTACCGTTCCGGGCGTCAATACAGCGGCCAGACGGGCCCCCAGGGCCTCTGTCTCCGCTTCGTTATGGGAGAGATACTCCATGAAAAGCCACCGCCTTTCCGCGTGCCAGAATTTTGCCGGGAAATAGTATATCACATTTTGAATAAAGTGTAAAAGAGTTTTCCCCGCGTTTACAAAACTTTTTTTGCGTGCTATACTACATAATAGAGTTTTATGCCTTTCAGGAAAGGTTTTTGGATATGTTGACTCGTTTGAAAGATATTTTAACGGACTTTTTCCGGCAGGCCGACCTGGTGCTGCTGGCACTATGCTGCGTTTCCACGCTGTTCGGCATGGTGCTGATCGCCAGCGCCTCCGGCTACATGGGACTGGGGAAGGTCATTCGCTATGTGGGCGTTCAGGGTGTGGCGCTGCTGCTGGGCGTGTGCGTGTACATCGCGCTGTCCATGGTGGACTTTGAGATTTTGATGAAAAAGTGGAAGTGGCTGGTGCTGTTCAATATCGTGTTCATCGGTTTGCTGCTGACGCCCTTCGGCGTGTCGGACAACACCGGCAACACCGCCTGGCTGAAATTCCCCGGCATTCCCTTCAGCATCGGCCCGGCGGAGGTGGTGAAGATCTCTTTCGTGCTGTTGCTGGCCAAGCAGATCGAGTGGCTGCGGGAGGAAAAACGGGACCTCAGGACTTTCCGCTCCGCTGCTTTCGTGGCGGGACACACCGTGCTGCTCATGGGATATTATTTCGTGATCTCCGGCGACATGGGCAACGCTCTGGTGTTTTTCTTCATCTTCCTGGCCATGTCCTTTGTAGCCGGCTTTGCCCTGCGGTGGTTCGTACTGCTGCTGGGCGGCGCCGGCGGGGCGCTGGCGGCGGTGTTTTTGCTGGACCTGGTGCCATCGTCCATGAAGTATATGCTGGACCGATTCATCGTGGTGTTCGATCACAGCTATGACCCCCTGGGCAAGGGCTGGCAACAGTCCCGGAGTCTGCTGGCGATCGGTTCCGGCGGTGTGTTCGGCCAGGGCTACATGCAGGGAACCCAGACCCACAGCAGCTACCGCACCAACCTGCCCGCCCGCCACACAGACCTGATCTTTGCCGTCTGCGGCGAGGAACTGGGGCTGGTGGGGTGCCTGGCGGTGATGGCACTGCTGGCGGCGATCATTTTCCGCGTGCTGACCGTGGCGAAGCGGGCGGAGACGCCGTTCCAGAGCAATGTCTGCGTGGGTATGGCGGCCATGCTGATCTTCCAGACCGCCATCAACATCGGCATGTGTCTGTTCGTGGTGCCGGTCATCGGTATTACCCTGCCGTTTTTCAGCTACGGCGGCTCCTCCATCGTGACGCTGTTCGCCGCCATGGGCGTGGTGTCCAGCATCAAGAAGCGCTCGCCTACCATGCGGCGGACAGCGCATCTGCTGGGATCGTGATATGAGAAAAGCAACCTGCTGCGAAAAGTGGTTTCCGGGAAAAATCTGCTTTGCAGCAGGCCGCTTTTTGCATATTTCCGCGCTGTGGGAAAAGACTACTCCTGTACCAAATCATACAGGAGGTCATCACCTTGAAACTTCGAACCACAAAACGCGCCGCCGCGCTGGCTCTGGCGGCGGCATTGACGCTGGGCGGCAGCGCCCAGGCCCTGTTCGGCAAAAAGCAGCCTGCCGCCCAGGCGGAGGAGGGAGCGCCTACCGCCCGGGCGGTGGAGGTACGGACCTACCGGGATATCCCGGTCCAGGGGCAGTTCCTGGCCTCCGACAGCGAGGGGGAGGATATGACGTTCGCCCTGGCGGAAGAGCCCCGGAAGGGAACCGTCACCATCCAGGGAGCCAATTTCACCTATACGCCGGATGAGGGCATCACCGGCGCAGACAGCTTCACCTATACGGCCACGGACAGCGCCGGGCATGTCTCTCAGCCCGCCACGGTGACGGTGACCATTGAAAAGACCAAATCCGGCGTCACTTACGCCGATACCCGGGACAGCGCCGCCGCTGCTGCCGCCCAGCATCTGGCGGAGGCGGGGATTTTCACCGGCACCAAGATCGGGGAGCAATATTATTTCCAACCCGACACGGAGGTGTCCCGCAGCGAGTTCCTGGCGATGGTGATGGAGACGACGGGCCGGGAGGTCACGCCGGTGACCATGACCGGCTTCTGTGATGACGGGGCCATCCCCACCTGGGCAAAGGCCTATGCGGCCGCAGGAGTGGCGGACGGCATCATCCAGGGCAAGAACACGGCGGAGGGGGCGGCTTTCCAGGGTGACCAAGCCATTACCTTCAACGAAGCCGCCACGGTTCTGGACCGGGTTCTGGACCTGGGCGACGTGGAACTGGATGTGTGGTATGCCGACCGTGAGGCGGTGCCCTCCTGGGCGGCTCAGGCCGTGGGCAACATGGAGGCTGTCAATGTGCTGTCCGCCGGCAGCTTCGGCAGCCAGACTATGGAGCAGGCGGTGACCCGGGCCGACGCGGCCCAGATGCTCTCCGCTGCCAAAACGCTGCTGGACGGCGAGAAGCCCGGCGGTATGTTCGGCTGGCTGGGCTGATACCGGCCTGCGTGAAATACTGTGGCAGGCGGTAGCCAATGAAAGGAGAAAGGAGTCCTGAAAAGGGCTCCTTTCTCTTTTGACGTTTCGTGTTTTTGGCGGTTGTATTCATGGCAGAATTGTGCTAAACTAGGAAAAATTATAATAGTATCACTATGTGCATCTGTCATTTGAACGATACAGAAGGGATCGAAGACATATGAAGATCGTTGTTTTGGCGGGCGGATTGTCCACCGAGCGGGCAGTCTCCCTGGTGACGGGCAGCTCCGTGTGCCGCGCCCTGCGAGAGAATGGACACCGGGCTATTCTGGTCGATTTATTCTTGGGCGTGGAGACGCTGCCCAGTGCCCCGGAGACGCTGTTCGACGCGCCTGACGGCCTGTGTCCCGACGCGAAAATTGAGGTGACCGCACCGGACATCGAGGCGGTGATGCGCAGCCGGAAGGACCAGAGCGGACGGCTGTTCGGGCCCAATGTACTGAAGCTGTGCGCCCTGGCGGACATCGTGTTCCTGGGCCTCCACGGCCAGGACGGCGAGGATGGCCGGGTGCAGGCAACCTTTGACCTGCTGGGCATCCGGTACACCGGCGGCGGGTATCTGGCCTCCGGCCTTGCCATGGACAAATCCATGACGAAGCGGATCATGGATTCCGCGGGCATTCCCACTGCTCCCTGGCGGGACATTCCGTCCTACACCGAGGCGGATATCCCCGCTCTGGTGGAGGAGCTGGAGGTTCCCTGCGCGGTGAAGGTGGTCAACGGCGGGTCCTCCATCGGCGTGGCCCTGCCGGATACAAAGGAAGAGCTGGAAGCGGCCCTGCGGGAGATGCTGCGCTATGGCAGCCACATCATCGTGGAGAAGAAGATCCACGGCCGGGAACTGACGGTGGGCGTGCTGGGCGACCGGGCCCTGCCCGCCGTGGAGATCGTTCCGGCTATCAAGGAATTTGACTACACCGCCAAGTACCAGACCGGCGGCGCCCGGGAGATCTGCCCCGCGCCCATCACGCCGGAGCAGCAGGAGGAGATGGGCGCCCTGGCGCTGAAGCTCCACCGTACCCTGGGGCTGGAGGTCTATTCCCGGACGGACTTTTTGCTGGATGACGACGGGAAGTTCTGGTGCCTGGAGGTCAACTCCCTGCCGGGCATGACCGCCGCCAGCCTGGTGCCCAAGGAGGCCGCCGCTGCCGGTATGACCTACAACGAGCTGTGCGAGGAGATCGTGCGGCTGTCCTACCCCATCAAGAGGAGAGGATGAGCCTATGGAACCCATGACTATCCAAGAGATCGCCGCCGCCGTGGGCGGTAAGTGGCTGAATCCCAGGGAGGGGGCCCCCGCCGTTACTGCCGTCTGCACCGACAGTCGGAAGCTGACCTCCGGCTGCCTGTTTCTGCCCTGGGTGGGAGAGAAGTTCGACGGTCACGATTTTATCGAGAAGGCGCTGGACGATGGCGCCGCAGGGTGTCTCTGCGCCCGGGTGCCGGAGACGCTGCGGAATGATAAGTTTTACATCCAGGTGGCGGATACCCGGTTGGCTCTGCGGGCGTTGGCCTCCGCCTACCGGGACAAATTTGACATCCCCGTAGTGCAGGTCACCGGCAGCGTGGGCAAGACGACCACCAAGGAGATGATCGCCGCCGTCCTGGGCGCCAAATACCGGGTTTTAAAGACCCCGGAGAATTTCAACAACGACATCGGTACGCCCCTGACCCTGCTGGGCCTGAGCTCCGAGCACCAGGCGGCGGTCATCGAGACCGGCATGAACCATTTTGGGGAGATCGAGTATCTGGGCGCTATGGTGCGTCCGGATGTGGCGGTCATCTCCAACATCGGCGACGCTCATATCGAATTTTTGGGCAGCCGTCAGGGCATCTTGCAGGCGAAATGCGAGATTTTCACGCATTTGAAGGAGGGCGGACTGGCTGTCCTCAACGGAGACGATGCCCTGTTGGACACCGTGGACATCCCATTCCGCACTGTCCGCTGCGGCCAGTCGGAGCACTGCCAGGCCCGCATCACCGAGGTGGCCGACCACGGTGTGGAGGGAATCACCTGCACGGTGGAGACGGCGAAGGACGTTTACCATCTGTCCATTCCCGCGCCGGGCGTCTATATGGCCTATTCCGCGTCCATCGCTGTGGCGGTGGCCGAGGAGCTGGGCCTGAGCCACGACGAGATCGTCCGGGGGGCGGCAGCCTATGAGCCCGCCGGTTCCCGGATGCGGGTGGTGCGGCTGCCCGAAGGGCGCATCATCCTGGACGACTGCTACAACGCCAACCCCCAATCCGTCACCGCGGCGCTGGAGGTGCTGGCCAAGACCGAATGCGACCGCCGGGTGGCGGTGCTGGGCGACATGGGCGAGTTGGGCGACCTGACGGAGCAGGCCCACTATAACATGGGCGCCCTGGCGGCCATGCTGGGCATCGACTTTGTGGTGGCCATCGGGAAAAAAGCCGCCAAGATCGCCGACGGAACCGCCCAGAGCGGCGGCGAAGTCCTACATTTTGCAACGAAAGAGGAAGCAATCGGGACGCTGCGGCAGCAGATGGAGCCGGGCACCGCGATGCTGGTGAAGGCCTCCCATGCCATGCACTTCGGCGTCCTGGTGGAAGAATTGCAAAAAGCATATGATTGAGATACAGGTAAACGGCCTGGTCAAATCCTTCGAGGTGGGGAAGAACGTGCTGGACGGCCTCACCTTCCAGATCGACCAGGGCGAGCGGGTGGGCCTGCTGGGCCGGAACGGCGCGGGCAAGACCACCTTATTTAAAATATTGACCGGAGAGCTGGACTACGACGAGGGCCAGGTCACTGTGGGCCAGGGCCGCCGCCTGGGCCTGATCTCCCAGATCCCCGTGTACCCCGCCGGGTACACGGTGGAGGATGTGCTGCGCTCCGCCTTTTCCCGTCTGCAAAAACTGGCGGAGGAGATGGAGCGGCTCACCGCCCGGATGGCGGAGGGCGACACCGATCCCGCCACGCTGCGGCGGTATGGCGCCCTCAGCGAAAAATTCGAGGTGTTCGGCGGTTACGACACCGACGTGGCGGTGAATAAAATTGCCAACGGCCTGTCCATTTCCGACGAGCAGCGAAAGCAGCTGTTTGACAGCCTGTCCGGCGGTGAAAAGACCCGGGTGAACCTGGGCCGCCTGATCCTGGAGGACACGGACATCCTGCTGCTGGACGAGCCTACCAACCACCTGGACCTCCACGCCACAGAGTGGCTGGAGGAGTACATCCGGGGCTTCCGGGGCACGGTGGTGGCCATCTCCCATGACCGCTATTTCCTGGACCGCATTGTCACGAGAGTCATTGAGATCGAGGACGGTAAGGCGGAGTTTTACAGCGGCAATTACAGCTTTTACGCTGTGGAGAAGGAGCGCCGGTTCCAGGAGCGGATGAAGCAGTACGAGAAGGAACAGGCCAAGATCGACCAACTGGAAAAGGCGGCGGAGCAGCTTCGGATGTGGGCGTTCCAGGGTATGGACAAGACCTACCGCCGGGCCATCTCCATGGAAAAGCGCATCGAGCGGATGCGGACTACCGCCAAGCCCACCAAGGCGCGGAAGATCGACGCCCGGTTTTCCACCGCTGAGTTCCACGGCGACGAGGTGCTGGCCCTGCGGAACCTTGCAAAATCCTATGGGGACAAGCACCTGTTCGACGGCATCAATCTGAAGATCGAGGGGGGCGAGCGCATCGCCCTCATTGGAGATAATGGCACTGGTAAATCTACTTTAATAAAGATGATCATGGGAGAGCTGTACCCGGACGATGGGCGTATCCGCACCGGCCCCCAGGTGAAGGCGGCGTATCTGCCCCAGATCGTCCGCTTCGACCACCCGGACTGGAACATGGTGGAGAACATGATGGCCGCCAAGCGGGGCCTGTCGGCCCAGAGCGCCCGAAATAGGCTGGCGGCCTATGACTTCCGGGGCGAGGATGTATTGAAGCCCGTGTCCGTCCTGTCCGGCGGCGAACAGAGCCGTCTGCGGCTTTGTATGCTGATGGACGACGACATCAACTTCCTGATTCTGGACGAGCCCACCAACCACCTGGACATCGCCTCCCGGGAATGGATCGAGGAGGCGGTGGAGGCCTATGACGGCACACTGCTGTTCGTCAGCCATGACCGCTATTTCATCAATCGCTTCGCCACCCGCATCTGGGAGCTGGCAAACGGCACCATCACCGACTATCCCATGGGCTTTGCTCAATACCGCCAGATGAAGGCCCAGGAGGAAGCGGAGAAGGTGGAGCCGCCCAAGCCCGTGAAGGAAAAGGTGGAGCGGCCCGTCCGGGGCAACAAGGCCCAGCAGGCCGCCCGGCGGCAGCTCACCATCTGTGAGCGGGATATCGCCAAGGCGGAGGAGCGGATCACGGCGCTGGATGCCGACATGGAGGCCGCCGCCTGCGACTATGAGAAACTGAATGCGCTGGTGCAGGAGAAAGAGACTGCCCAGGCGGAGCTGGACGCGCTCTATGAGAAGTGGGAACAACTCAGCGAGGAGGCGGGGGACTGACCCTGCCGGGGAAATATACCAATGAGATCATCTGAAAAGATACAGTGTGTCATCGCGGCCGTCCTGGCCCTGGCGGGCGCCGTCCTGCTGACCGTCCGGGCTTGGGGAATGCGGTTTTCCGGCTTTCTGCTGGTGGGGCTGGCGGCAGTGCTGGTTTTGGAACTGCTGCTGGGCCACTGGGCGAAGGCATCCAAAACGGGCCGCTTGTGCCGGCGGATTTTCCAGACAGCACTGACCCTGGTGCTGGTGCCGCTTATCTGCATAGAAATCTATGTCATCAACGTTGGAAGCTCCGACCCGTCCGCCCTCCCCGCTGACGCAGTGGTGGTGCTGGGCGCGGGCGTCAACGGCACACAGCCGTCCCTGTCCCTGTAC
>SAMEA3663263__coassemble_362_pt1 | contig 11830 bp, 10 predicted proteins | sample SAMEA3663263__metabat2_high_PE_031 | metagenome-assembled genome bin SAMEA3663263 (sample SAMEA3663263) | pig gut metagenome | biome: pig gut; feature: pig-associated habitat; material: faeces | place: China | collected 2013 | reverse complement strand
CCACGGCAGCGGCAACGCGGGGCTGACCAACTTCTACCGGACCTTCGGCGGACCTCTGACCGCTGTGGTCATTCTGACGGACGTGCTGAAAGCGGTAGTGGCCGTGCGATTCGGCAGTTGGTATCTGGGCTATTTCTGCGGACGATGGGGCTATGCGGCCAGTCTTAATATTAGCGGGATGTGGAGTCTTTTCGGCAAATACTGGGCGGGTCTCTTCTGCCTGCTGGGCCATATGTTCCCCTGTATGTTCCATTTTAAGGGCGGCAAGGGCATCCTCTCCGGCGGCACCATCGCCCTGATGATCGACTGGCGCGTTGCCCTGGTGGTCTGGGGCGGCTTTCTGATCCTGGCTGTCCTGACCCGGTACGTATCCCTGGGCTCCCTGTGGGCCGGGGCCAGCTTTCCCTTCATTACCTGGTACTGCTATCCCGACCCCGTCATCGTAGTCCTGGGCTTTGCCTGCGGCGGACTGGTGGTCTGGCAGCACCGGGCCAATATCAAGCGCCTTTTGAGCGGTACGGAAAACAAATTCAGTTTCCATCATAAGAAATAGGAGGAACAGCCATGAAAGCAGTGGTGGTAGGCAGCGGCGGCTGGGGCACGGCCCTGAGCCAGGTCCTCTGCGACAACGGTCACGACACATATCTCTGGTCCCACAGCCCGGATAAGGCTGCCCAGATGGCGGAGAACCGGGAGAATCCGCTGCTGAAAGGCGTCCGACTCCCGGACAGCCTGCACATCACCAGCGACCTTGCCTGCCTGGAGGGGGCGGACCTGGTGGTGTCCGCACCGCCGTCCTTCGTTGTCCGGGACATCGGCAAAAAAATAGCGCCCTGGCTGCGTCCGGAGACCATTCTGGTGACGGTCTCCAAGGGCATCGAGCGGGATACCAACCTCCGCATGAGCCAGGTGCTTCAGGAAGAGACTTGTCATATCTGTAAAGTAGTTGCACTTTCCGGACCTTCCCACGCAGAGGAAGTGGGGATTCGGATGCCTACCGGCTGTGTGTCCGCCTGCCCGGACCGGGCGGCGGCCCGGTTCGTCCAGGACGCCTTTATGAACGACTACTTCCGCATCTACACCAGCTATGATATCGTGGGCGTGGAGCTGGCGGCGGCGCTGAAAAATGTGGTGGCCCTGAGCTGCGGTATCTGCACGGGCCTGGGATACCAGGACAACACGAAAGCTCTGCTGATGACCCGGGCCATGGCGGAGCTGACCCGCCTGGGCGAACAGCTGGGCGGCACCCGCCGTACCTTCGGCGGCCTGGCGGGCATGGGCGACCTGATCGTCACCTGTACCTCCATGCATTCCCGCAACAACCGGGCGGGTATCCTCATCGGCCAGGGCAAGACGGTTCAGCAGGCCATGGAGGAGGTCGGCGCCGTGGTGGAGGGCTATTATGCCGCCGAAAGCATCCACCAGCTGGCGGAGCGTGAGCACGTGGACATGCCCATCTGCCGCTGTGCCTACGAAGTCTTGTATCAGGGCAAGGCAGTCCGGGATGTGGTGACGGAATTGATGACCCGCGCCAAAAAGGACGAGCTTTTGGAAACAACCTGGATGTAAAAACAGCGAAAGGAGAATGGGATATGCGGGTTTCGGAGTATGACGCTTTCGGCCCCTGGGTCTATATGATCGACGAGGATCACCCGCTGCCGTCTCTGTTTGCGCCCTGTGTGGAGAACCCGGAGGCGTACCGGATGCTGTTCAAGATCCCCCGGAATATTGAACGGCGAAAGGCCACCCCGGACATGGACCTCTACGACCATGTGGTGGGCGTAGACGCTGACACGATCCGCATATGGTCCCGTAAAGAGAAGTCGGTGGAGTCGGTGGCGATACCGCTGCGAGAGGTCACAGGTGTCCGTCTGTACCAGCGATTCCTGCAAGGTATCTGCACTGTTTACAGCCAAACGGGGCAGACCTCAGTCGGCTATAACACAGCTTCTTCGGAGGTCCTGTGGCAGTTCCTGGAGCTGCTGCGGGCGGAGTACCCGGCAGAGGCCACCGCGCCCGCGGGGCTGCCGGAGGGAGCGGGCCCCAGGGAGGAGACTGCGGAGATCTGGCTCTATAACCAAATGCGTGACCTGCGGGAGCGGGGGATCGCATTCCACCTGGATGCCTGCCAGCCCTGCTGGAGCGCCGTGAAGACCGGGCGGCACTTTCCCTGGACGAAGCCGGAGGAGTTTGCCGGGACGCTCTATCTCCACAATGAACGGGAGTTCCTGCTGCTTCGCAGCGGCAAGCCGGAGAAAAAGGGAGAGCAGAAGTACAGCGCCGAGTTTACCTCTGTCCCGTGGACGGCTTTGCGGGGCGTTTCTGTCACAGAAAGTACAGACTATGAGGATTGCGTCCTGGTGGATTTTCAACTGCCGGGAGGGACACTGCGGACGGAGCTCCCGTCCGCCAATCTGGACGCACTGCGTTTTTTGAAGGAACTGGCGTCCTGCGTACATCCGTAAATCAGAACAGCGGGAGTGGTGGTCCACTCCCGCTGATATTCTTTTTGCTGCAACAATAAAAAAGAGATCCCGGACAACTGTCCGGGATCTTTGTTTGTCCAACTGTTAGATCGCTCTGGTGACCTTACCGGAACGCATACACCGGGTACAAACATACACATGGCGGGGGGAACCGTTGACGATCGCCTTCACACGCTTCACATTGGGCTTCCAGGGACGATTGGAACGCCGATGAGAGTGAGAAACCTGAATACCGAAGGTCACGCCCTTGTCGCAGAACTCGCACTTTGCCATCCGTTGCACCTCCTTGCTGTTGCGTACTTCCATGCCGAGTTTCATAGGCACGTTTGATATAATAACAGAATTATTTTGAAAATGCAAGAAGAATTTTCAAAAAAATCGAAGAATTTTAAAGGGCGGGTAAAATAGCGAAAGTGTTGCGGAATCAGGGAAATTCATATATAATAAGAGTAATTTTGAATGCTGGATTTTTTGGCCCCCCGGCCGGGTGTTCGCGGAGCCGGAAAGATGGGTGCGGCAGGGGCCGTACCAGAAAGACGAGGGATGGTTTTATGAGTGAAAACGGACTGAAGATCACGGAATTTGTCAAGGAATTCGACTTGGAAGTCCTGAATGAAGGACACGGCTACGATCAGGCAAGGCTGACGATCACGGACGTGAACCGTCCCGGCCTCCAATTCCATGATTTTTACGACTATTTTGATCCCCGGCGCCTTCAGGTCATCGGCAAAGCGGAGGTCACCTATCTGGGCAGCCTGACGGAGACCCAGCGCCGCAAGTGCTTCGATGACCTGTTTCTCTATGATATTCCGGCGCTGGTCATCTCCCGGGGACTGGACTGCTTCCCGGAGTGTCTGGAGAGCGCCCGGGAACATGAAAAGACGCTGCTGCGGACCAAGGAGACCACGGTGGAATTCACCAGCCACACCATTGAGTATCTCAACCGTGTGCTGGCGCCCTGCGTCACCCGCCACGGCGTGTTGCTGGACATCTACGGCGAGGGCGTCATGATCACCGGCGACTCCGGCGTGGGCAAGAGCGAGGCCGCCATTGAGCTTATCATGCGCGGCCACCGCCTGGTGGCGGATGACGCGGTGGAGCTTCGGCGTATCTCCAATCAGCTCATCGGCACCGCTCCGGAGGTCATCCGGCATTATATCGAGCTGCGCGGCATCGGCGTTATCGATGTGCGCCAGCTGTTCGGGATGCGGGCCATCAAGGTGGAGTCCCAGCTGGATCTGGTGGTGAACTTTGAGCAGTGGGACCAGACGAAATTCTACGACCGTCTGGGCATCGAGGACCACTTCACCGACATTCTGGACGTTCAGGTGCCCATTGTTACCATTCCTGTCCGTCCCGGACGGAACCTGGCCAGTATCGTGGAGGTGGCGACCATGAACAACCGCCACCGCAAGTTTGGCTACAATGCCGCCCGGGATCTGGCGCAGCGAGTGGACCTGCGGGCGGACCTGGGCAGCGGAAAAATTTGACCTATCAGTGATTTTGGAGGAGAGAGAATATGCACATTGGCATTGACGTAGGCGGCACCAACCTGAAAGCCGGCCTGGTGGACGAAAACGGAAAGATCCTGGCTGTGGAGCGCACGCCCCTTGATTTCCGGGGGCCGGAGAGCTTCGCGGCTACGCTTGCATCCCTGGCAAAGGCGGTCATGGCTTCCGGCGGCGTGGCGGAGAAAGACGTGGAATATGTGGGCGCGGGCATTCCCGGCGCCGTGCGCGGCGGCGATATTCTGTACACCGCCAATATCCCCATGAAGAATGTCCCGCTGGAAAAGCTGTTCCGGCAGCATCTGGACCTGCCGGTGCTGTTGGGCAACGACGCGGACTGCGCCGCCGTGGGCGAGTGGAGCTGCGGCGTGGGTCGGGGAACGAAGCATTTTATCGTCATCACCCTTGGCACCGGCGTCGGCGGCGGCATGATCTTAAATGGGAAGCTGTACGCGGGTATGGGCGCCGGCGGTGAGGTGGGCCACATTATTGTCCAGAAGGACGGCGTTCCCTGCAACTGCGGCCGCCGGGGCTGCTGGGAGGCTTACGCCTCCGCCACCGGCCTGATCCGTCAGGTGCGGGAGGCCATGGAGGCCCACCCTGAAAGCCTGCTCCATCAGGTTGCCGCGGAAAACGGCGCCGTGGATGGGCGGACGGCTTTCCAGGCGGCGGAAAGAGGCGATGAGACCGCGCAGGCAGTGTGCGGAGCCTACGCCGCGTATCTGGCTGCCGGCCTGACGGACCTGGTGAATATCCTGCATCCGGAGGCTGTGGCCTTGGGCGGCGGCGTTGCCGCCGCACCGGCCCGGGGAGCAGGACGTGATCATCGGCAGCACGCCGCCGTTCTTGATGCGGCTGAGCAGCTCGGTGGCCTCCTCCTGGACCCTGTACGGGAGATCGTGGCACGGGAGTGCTATGCGCGCCATGTGGACCAGGTGCCCCGCATTCTGCGGGCCGAACTGGGCAACGACGCCGGCATCATCGGCGCGGCGATGCTGGGCCGGGCAATCTGATTTTCGGGAGGTCTTTCCATGTCTTGGGAGACACAGCTTGACAAATGGGCGGCGGAGTATCTGCCGGATTTGAAAATCGTAAATGACGAGCCGATGAGCCGCCATACCTCCTTCCGGGTGGGCGGCCCGGCAAAGCGGATGGCGTTTCCGTCCAGCGGAGAGCAGCTTGTGCTGCTGCTGGACTACGCCCGGGCGTGCGGAGCGCGGCCGTTGGTCATCGGCAACGGTACAAACCTGCTGGCCCCGGACGAGGGACTGGACCGCCTGGTCATTGACACTTCCGCGGGCCTGAACCGGCTGGAGGAAGGTACTGAGCCGGGAACCCTGACAGCCGAGGCGGGTGTATCCCTGGCCCGTCTTGCGGACTTTGCCTGCAAGCAGGGCCTGACGGGCCTGGAATTTGCCCACGGCATCCCCGGAACTGTGGGCGGCGGCGTGTGCATGAACGCCGGCGCTTATGACGGGGAGATGAAGCAGGTCATTGCGTGCGTGACCGTACTGTTTCCGGAGGAGGGCGTGAAGACCCTCTCCTGTGAAGAGATGGATTTCGCTTACCGCCACAGCCTGCTGTCCGACCATCCTGACGCGGTGGTCCTACGGGCGGTGTTCCGCCTTTCTCCGGGAGAGCCGGAGGCCATCCGGGAGAAGATGAAGGAGCTGATGGCCCGGCGCAAGGCCAGCCAGCCCCTGGAATACCCCAGTGCAGGCAGTACCTTCAAGCGGCCTACGGGCTACTTCGCGGGGACACTCATTGACCAGTGCGGACTGAAGGGCCTGACTGTGGGCGGCGCCCAGGTCAGTGAAAAGCACGCGGGCTTCGTCATCAATACCGGTACCGCCACGGCGGGAGATATCCTGTCTGTCATCCGCCAGGTGCAGGACCGGGTATTCGCTGAAAAAGGCGTCCGGCTGGAGCCGGAGGTCCGTATTATCCACTGAGTGAAAGAAGGCATCCCTATGGAAATCCTGATTATCTCCGGCCTTTCCGGCGCGGGCAAGAGTAAAGCCGCCTCCTATCTGGAGGACATGGGCTTTTATATTGTGGACAATATGCCCGCCGCCATGATCCTGAAATTCGCGGAATTCTGCGCGGGCGGCAATGGCCGGTACGACCGGGTGGCCCTGGTCTACGATGTGCGGACGGCCAGCTCCTTCACGGAGTTGTTCGATGTGCTGGATACGCTGCGGACCATGGAAGGCGCCGACTGCCGGATGCTGTTTCTGGAAGCGGCGCCGGAGGTCATCATCAAGCGCTATAAGGAGACCCGCCGCCGCCATCCCCTGGCGGACCAGACGGACTCTCTGCAGGAAGCCGTCTGTCGGGAGCGGGAGATGATGCAGCCGGTGCGGGAGCGGGCGGACTACGTCATCGATACCTCCCGGACCTCCACTGCCCAGCTTCGCGGAGAGCTTCTGCAGCTGTTCGGCGACGGAGTGGGAGAGAAGGCCGGCATGACGGTCAGCGTTACCTCCTTCGGATACAAGTACGGTCTGCCGCTGGAAGCGGACCTGGTCATCGATGTGCGCTTTATGCCAAATCCCTTCTATATTGAAGAACTGCGGCCGCAGACGGGACTGGACAAAGCGGTCAGCGACTATGTATTTTCCTTTCAGCAGACAAAGGACTTCCTCAAGCGGCTGGAGGAGCTGCTGGCTTTCACGCTGCCCCTGTATGCGGAGGAGGGAAAGACCTCGCTGGTCATTGCCGTGGGCTGCACCGGCGGCCACCACCGCTCTGTGGCTGTGACCCACGCCCTGGCGGAGTTTATTGCCGGCCAGGGCTATCAGGTGGCGGAGAACCACCGGGATATGACCCGTGGAGGGTGAGAGGGAAAGGAGCCCCATGGAAAATTTATATCAACACGGACTGCCCCCCAAGTCCCGGGGGCCCAGGCTCGCCGTCATCGGCGGAGGACACGGCCTGTCCAATATGCTGCGGGGCTTGAAACGATATACGGAAAATATTTCGGCCATCGTTACGGTGGCGGATGACGGCGGCGGCAGCGGGATGCTGCGCCAGGACCTGGGGATGCCCCCGCCGGGGGACATCCGCAACTGCCTGGAGGCCCTGGCTAACACGGAGCCGCTGATGAGCGAGCTGATGCACTACCGGTTTACGGAAGGGTCCCTGGCGGGGCAGAGCTTTGGAAATCTGTTCCTGGCGGCCCTCAACGGCATCTCGCCGTCCTTTGACGCGGCGGTGAGCCGCATGAGCCAGGTTCTGGCCATTACCGGCCGGGTATTGCCGGTGACCACTGCTGATGTGCAGCTGGAGGCGGAATTTGAGAATGGCGCCTCGGTGGTGGGGGAGTCCAAGATTTTTTACTGTAAGAAAAAAGAGGATTGCCGCATCACAAAGGTCCGGCTGCTGCCGGAGCATCCCAAAGCCCTGCCTGAGGCGGTGGAGGCCATCCGGGACGCGGACATGATCATCCTGGGGCCAGGAAGCCTGTACACCAGCATCATCCCCAATCTCCTGGTGGACGGTATCGTGGAAGCCATCCAGGCGTCCCGGGCTTTGAAGGTCTATGTTGCCAATGTGATGACCCAGGAGGGAGAAACGGAGGGGTATACCGCCTCCGACCATATCGCGGCCATCTTTCAGCACTCCGTACCGGGGCTGTTTGACCTGTGCCTGACCAATTCCTCGCCGATCCCCGCCGATGTGGCTGCCCGGTATGCCCGGGAGGGAGCGGAGCCCCTGCGCTATGACGCCGGACGCTGCGCCGCCCTTGGCGTGGAGTTGGTGAGCCGGCCCATTTCCATGGTGGAGGACGGCTTTGTCCGCCACCGGCCGGAGGAACTGGCCAGAGAGCTGCTGCTGCTCCATGCGGAGCGGAGTGTCCGTATCGCGGGTAAAAACTTCAGAAACGATACATACCGGATGGAATAAAAGCGGTCACGAAAGGAATGCCATGTCTTTTTCATTCGATACGAAAAATGAATTGTGCAGGCTGCCGGTGCAGAAACTGTGCTGCGCCCGGGCGGAGGCCTACGGTATCCTGCTCTACTGCAATACGTTCAGTTCCACCGAGGTTCGCATCATTACAGAGAATCCCAACTTTGCGGGGAGACTTCCCAAGCTGTTCCACCGGGCCTTCGGCCTGCGGTTTGACCGCCAGCCGGAGCCCGGAGCAGAGGGAAAGATGGTGTTCCAGATCACGGAGCGGAAAAAACTGGACCACATCACGAACCTGCTGGGATACGATCCCCGGCAGAACCTGGTGCTGCACATCAATTTCGCCATGCTGGAGGAGGAGTGCTGCCGGGCCTCTTTCCTGCGGGGCATCTTTTTTGCGGGCGGCAGCGTCACAGACCCGCTGAAGCGCTATCACCTGGAGCTGACCACATCCCACGCCCAGGCCAGCCGGGAGCTGGACGCGCTGCTGCGGGAGTGCGGCTATCCGCCCAAGAGCGTTTCCCGGAACGGCAGCTTTGTGACCTATTTCAAGCAGAGTGATCAGATCGAGGATTTTTTGACCCTCATCGGCGCTCCGGTGGCGGCCATGAAGATCATGTCCGCCAAGCTGGAAAAGGACCTGCGGAACAGCGTGAACCGGCGGCTGAACTGCGACAGCGCCAACCTGGATAAGGCCGTTCTGGCCGCTCAGGAGCAGATGGAATCGATCCGCGCGCTTCAGGAGGCGGGGCTGCTGGAGCAGCTTCCGGACAAGCTGCAGCTGACGGCAGCCCTGCGGCTGGAGAATCCGGAGCTGACGCTCAGCGAGCTGGCGGAGGAGTTCGACCCACCGGTGAGTAAATCCTGCCTGAACCACCGGCTGCGGAAGTTGTCGGAGCTGGCGAAAAAATTGTAAAAAGATCATACATACATGGAAAGCAGAGGAATCAATATGGACCATTTTGAAAAAGCGAATGCCTATCACAAGCAGGGCTTTAACTGCTGCCAGAGCGTGCTGGCGGCGTTTTCCGATATTACCGGCCTTACGGAACAGGCCAGCTTCGACATTGGCGGCGGCTTCGGCGCCGGCGCCGGTACCGGAGAGCTGTGCGGCGCCATCAGCGGTGCCGTGATGACCCTGGGGATGCTGACGCCTGTGGACCCCGCCGATCCGGTGGGCAGCAAGAAGCGGACCGTTTCCCTCAGCAAAGAGCTGCAAAAGCGGTTTTCTGAGAAGTTCGGCGCCCTGCGCTGCCAGGAGCTGCTGCAAAACAAGTTCACCCCGGATGATACTACGCCTGCCGCCAAGGCCATGGGGCTGACGGGACACTGCGACATTATGATCGTCACCGCCGTGGAGATCGTGGAGGAAATGCTGGCGGAGCGGGCGTAATACCCGGACTGTCAGGCATACAAGCGAAAGAGGAGAGTGCCATGTCCTTCGTCCATTTACATGTCCATACGGAATACAGCCTGTTGGACGGTGCCTGCCGCATCAAGGACCTGCCCGGGGTCGTGAAGGACCTGGGGCAGACCGCCTGCGCCATCACGGACCACGGCGTCATGTACGGCGTCATTGACTTTTACCGGGCTTGTAAGGCGGAGGGCATCAAGCCCATCATCGGCTGCGAGGTCTACGTCACCCCAAAGGGACGCTCCCGGTTTGAGAAGATCCACGAGTTCGACGCTGAGAGCCGCCATCTGGTGCTGCTGTGTGAGAACGAGGAGGGTTACCGGAACCTCAGCTACATGGTGTCCATGGCCTGGACGGAGGGCTTTTACATCAAGCCCCGCATTGATCTGGCGCTGCTGAAAGAGCACAGCAAGGGGCTGATCGCCCTGTCCGCGTGTCTGGCGGGCGAAATTCCCCGGATGTTGCGGAACGGGGAGTATGAAAACGCAAAAAACTACGCTCTGCAAATGAGCGAAATCTTCGGACCGGACCACTTTTATCTGGAGCTTCAGGACCACGGTATCCGGGACCAGGCCATCGTGAACCAGGGTATCCTGCGGCTCCATCAGGAGACGGGCATCCCCATGGTGTGCACCAATGACGCACACTACCTCCGGAAGGAGGACGCCGAGGCCCACGATGTGCTGCTGTGCATCCAGACCGGAAAAACCATCGACGACGAGAACCGGATGCGCTACGAGCCCCGGAATTTCTACCTCCGCAGCGAGGCGGAGATGGCGGACCTGTTCGGGGACTATGAGGGCGCCATTGAAAATACGGAAAAAATCGCAGAGATGTGTAACCTGGAATTCACTTTCGGCAAGTACCATCTGCCGGAATTCCAGCTTCCACCGGGCTATGACAGCTTTTCGTACCTGAAAAAGCTGTGTGACGAGGGCTACAAAGAGCGGTACGGCGAGGACGATCAGTACCGGGGCCAGTTACAATACGAACAGGACATGATCGAGAAGATGGGCTTCACGGACTACTTCCTCATCGTGTCGGATTTCGTGCGCTACGCCAAGAGCGTGGGCATCCCCGTGGGCCCGGGCCGCGGCTCCGCCGCCGGTTCCATGGTTTCTTACTGTCTCCATATCACGGACATCGACCCCATGCAATACAGCTTGTACTTCGAGCGCTTCCTGAACCCGGAGCGGGTGAGCATGCCCGATATCGATATGGACTTCGGCGATACCCGCCGGGGCGAGGTGGTGGACTATGTCCGACGGAAGTACGGCAACGACCACGTGGCCCAGATCGTGACGTTTGGCACCATGGCGGCCCGGGGCGTCATCCGGGACGTGGGGCGGGTCATGAACATCCCCTACGCCGAAGTGGATCAGATCGCCAAGCAGGTGCCCAACACCCTGCATATCACCCTGGACGACGCCCTGCGGCTCTCCAAGCCCTTATCTGACCTGTACGACACCGACGAGCGGGTAAAAAAGCTCATTGACACCGCCCGGGCGCTGGAGGGGATGCCTCGCCACGCCTCCACCCACGCCGCCGGCGTGGTCATCACGAAGCGGCCGGTGTATGAGTATGTGCCGCTGGCGAAAAACGACGAATCCGTGGTGTGCCAGTACGTCATGACCACCCTGGAGGAGCTGGGGCTGCTGAAAATGGACTTCCTGGGTCTTCGGAACCTGACGGTGCTGGATGACGCGGTGAAGATGGTTCAGGAGCACCAGCCGGACTTCCGGTTGGAGGATATCCCCGAGGACGATAAGGCTACCTTTGACATGATCTCCGCCGGCAAGACCTCCGGCGTGTTCCAGATTGAATCCTCCGGCATGACCGGCGTGTGCGTGGGCCTCAAGCCCAAGAGCATCGAGGATATTACCGCCGTTATCGCGCTGTACCGTCCCGGTCCCATGGATTCTATCCCCAGATTTATCGCCTGCAAGCAAAACCCCAAGCTCATCACTTATAAGCACCCGTCCCTGGAGCCGATTTTGTCCATCACCTACGGCTGCATCGTCTATCAGGAGCAGGTCATCCAGATCTTCCAGCAGTTGGGCGGCTACTCTCTGGGCCAGGCGGACATGGTGCGCCGGGCCATCTCCAAAAAGAAGGCCGCCCAGATTCAAAAGGAGAAGGACGCATTCATCCACGGTGACAAGGAGCGGGGCATTACAGGCTGTGTGGCCAATGGGATTCCGGAGAAGACCGCCGAGGCCATCTATCAGGAAATCTACGATTTCGCCAACTACGCCTTCAACAAGGCCCACGCCGTCTCCTACGCGGTGGTGGCCTACCAGACGGCGTACTTCAAATGCCACTACACGAAGGAGTACATGGCGGCGCTGCTGACCAGCGTGCTGGACAACTCCGACAAAGTGGCGGGCTATATCAACGAGTGCAAGGACTGCGGCATCGCCCTGCTGCCACCGGACATCAACCGCTCTGAGGACCGCTTCACCGTGGAGGAGGGCGGCATCCGCTTCGGCCTGGTGGCCATCAAGAACATC
>SAMEA3663263__coassemble_348_pt1 | contig 12106 bp, 12 predicted proteins | sample SAMEA3663263__metabat2_high_PE_031 | metagenome-assembled genome bin SAMEA3663263 (sample SAMEA3663263) | pig gut metagenome | biome: pig gut; feature: pig-associated habitat; material: faeces | place: China | collected 2013 | reverse complement strand
CTCGTTGGCGTTCTCCCCTGAGAGCTGGTAGGCGATGAGGTGGCAGCGATTGTAAAGGTATTTCCCGTCCACCGCACCGTCGTAGCGAACGGTGTGCCAGCCGCTGGGCTTCACCATGCCGATGGCGCCCCGTTCCTCTGTGGGCATCAGCTCCTGTCCCACGCAGGCCTCCGCCGGGCCGCAGCGGCCCAGCAGGTCCAGGGAGGCGTAAGTCTCGTAAGAGGCCGTCCCGGCCTTTTCTTCTTCCGTAAAAGCCGGCTGGTTCCCATCCAGTTCCACATAGGGGTTTCCGTCATAGGCCGGCAGCGTGCCCAGCGTGACCGCCGCATCTTCTTCCGGGGGAACCAGCGGTTCCCGCAGCTCCGGCGGCAGCTTTTTCAGCAGGTCCGCCAAGCCGGACCGGACCTCTGCCAGCTTCTCTGCCGCCAGGGTCCGAACCGTCAACGCCCGCTGGGCCAGAGTCTCCGGAACCGGCAGTTCATAATGATGCCACAGGGCCGCTCCGGCAACGCACAGTGCCAGCAGCAGTGCCAGGCGGCTCCCGGCCTTGCTCTTTCGCTTTTTTCTTCGTTTTGCCATGATCGTCGTTTTTCGCGCTCCTTCGATATTCCTCCGATAGTTTAGCAGATTCCCGCATTTATTTCAATGTCCGCATAAAAGCGGCCCCGCCGGGGCATACTGCTGCACGACAATGTGCAACAGGAGGTTTTTTTATGCGCCGTTTCTTTCGGAATTCCCTGATCCTGCTGTTTCCCTGCCTGTTCCTGGCGGGCGTTCTGTACGTCCAGAGCCGGGTCGCCTCGGAACCGGCGTCTTCCGTCGCCGCCATCCCGGTCTCCACCACCGACTGGGGCCTGTCCTTCCAGACGGAGGGCGCCGCCCCCATCGGCAACGCCACGGTGGAAGACCTGGCAAAGTACGATGCTTATTACCTGGGAGACACCTCGAAAAAGGTCATCTATCTGACCTTCGACTGCGGCTATGAGAACGGCTACACGGAGCAGATCCTGGACGCGCTGAAAAAGCATAACGCCCCCGCCGCCTTCTTCGTGGTGGGCAACATGATCGAGACCGCTCCGGACATCGTCCGCCGCATGGCCGCCGAGGGCCACATCGTAGGCAACCACACCTATCACCATCCCAACATGTCCGCCATCAGCGACCAGGCAGCTTTCCAGAAGGAACTGGACAGCCTGGCGGCGCTATACAAGGAGACCGTAGGCCAGGACCTGCCCATGTACTACCGCCCGCCCCAGGGAAAATACAGCACGGAGAACCTGAAACATGCCCAGGCCCTGGGCTACAAGACCGTGTTCTGGAGCCTGGCCTATGTGGACTGGTACGTGGACAAGCAGCCCACAGCGGAACAGGCCTATGCCAAGCTGCTGCCCCGTATCCACGACGGAGCCATCGTCCTGCTGCACTCCACATCAAAGACCAACGCGGAGATCCTGGACGACCTGCTGACGAAGTGGGAGGAGATGGGTTACTCCTTCGCCTCCCTGGAGGACCTGCCCACAGTCTGAGGCGCCGGATGTAAAAGGGCTGTCAGAAAAGTCCCTTTTCTGGAAAAATGGTATCCGCTGAAAGCAGAGAGCGCCCTGTGAGAAGTGAGATGTTCCTCGCTTCTCGCAGGGCGCTATTTTGCTTATTGGAAGGGATAGGGAGTGATTCTGCCGTCCGGTCATCCGTCACATTGGTTGATGGAAAAGACTTTTTCGACAAGCTGAGGACGCGCTTTTCAGCGCGTCCCGTTTTGATACGAATCTTCAAGATAACGCTGTTTAATTATATCTCCGGTTCCCCGGCCCCGCACCGCTCCCGCTGAACGGAAATGGTGGCCAGAGTATCTCCCAACTGGGTCAGAACCGCCGCCAGAGCAAGGTCCGCATCGTTCAGCTGAGCGGCGATAGACACCGCCAGGGTGTTGACGGCGGTGGTCAGCGCCAGCGGATCACAGTCGCAGTTGTGCATGACATCACCCCTGTCAGTCTATGCAGAGGACGGAAACAATGCGTCAGGATCGCGAAGCCGTTTTAGGCGGATCCATGGGAAATACCGTCAGCTTTTCGCCGCCGCCCCATAACGCCAGGAGAACGCCGGATTCATCCTTGTAGCCCTGACGCAGCAGCGCGCGGTGGACCCACGCTTCCTCCTTCCCAGCCTGGTGGATGTTGTCCGGCAGCAGTTTGCCGTCCATGACGAAGGGCGTCTGCACCTGGGACTGCTTGGGGTCCAGGTGCAGGTCCATGGGCGTGGCGGGACGATCCGTCTCTTTGGGCAGAAAGCTGACCACGCCGTTATGCTCCAGCACCGCCGACTGGAGCTGGTTCAGGTCGAACCAGCCGCCGATGCGGCAATAGGTGAGAAATTCGTTCAGGTCCAGCCGGGCCTTTTTCAGATTCTTTCGGTAAATGACGCCGTTTTCCAGCAGTACCAGAGGCTTCCCCGTCACAACCGCCCGGGCTTTGATGGATTTGTTGGTCAAAATGGAGATCAGCACGGCCATTATGCCGTAAATGATCAGGGCGGTCAGGGGCTTGGCGGGTTCCTCCAGCTCCGTTGCCAGCTCCGCCGCCACGGAGCCAATGGTGATGCCCACCACATAGTCGAACATGGTCATCTGGGACACCTGCTTGGTACCCATGAGCTTTGCCAAAAGGAACAGCACCAGGATGGACAGCAGGGCCGTCAGGGTCGTCTGTCCGATTTGGGCCAATATCTGGGTGAACTGCATAAAAAAACCTCCCGAGGCATGACTTTCTCACAGTATGCCACGGGAGGTCTGTTTTTACTCGTTTGTATGGGCCGTATCGGCAAGACCGGGGTCCTGCTTCGGCTCGTTGGTATGGACATTGATGTACTGGGCTTTCAGCTTGGAGTACAGGATGGTCTGGCTGGAATACAGGCCGCTGTACCCGGAGAGCATGTAGCTGATGACGCAGGCCAGGGCAAAGTACAGAAGGCCCGCGTCCCCGAACAGCTCGATGGACAGCAGCGTGGAGGCCAGGGGGCAGTTGGTGGCACCGCAGAACACGGCCACCAGGCCGATAGCAGCGGAAGCGCCCGCGGGCAGCCCCAGTAGCGGCCCCGCCACACAGCCGAAGGTGGCTCCCACGAAAAAGGAGGGCACCACCTCGCCGCCCTTGAAGCCGGCGGCCAGGGTCACAGCGGTGAACAGCAGCTTCAAAAGGAATGCCGCCGGATGGGCCGTTCCCTGCTCCACAGCTGCGGTGACCACATCCATGCCCGCGCCGTTATAGTCCGTGGTGCCGCAGAGGTATGTCAGGGCGATGACGGCAAAGCCGCCCGTCACGACCCGCACCCAGGGGTTGGGCAGGTATTTTGCCATCAGATGCTCCATCCCGTGGATAACTCCGCAAAACAGGACGGACACCAGGGCACACAGCGCCGCCAGCACCGCCACCCGCAGCATAGTGCCTGTTGCCAGAACAGGCATCTCCACCGTGAAGCGGGTAGGCTCCACACCCAGAGCCAGAGATACGCCGTAGGCCGTCAGGGCGGCGGTCAGGCAGGGGAACATGGCGGCGTGGTACATGACACCGATGCTGATGACCACGATGGAAAAGATGGCGGCGGTCAGAGGCGTACCGAACAGGGCGGAAAAGAATGCCGCCATGCCCGCCAGAGTGGCGATGCGCAGATCCTTGTCGTCCAGGCGGAACAGCCGCCCGGTGTGGAAGCCGATGGTACCGCCCATCTGGAGAGCGGCGCCCTCCCGGCCGGCGGAGCCGCCGCACAGGTGGGTCAGCACAGTGCCCAGGAAAATGGCGGGCAGCAGAAGAATGGGCAAGCCTTTGCCAAGATGCACCTGGTCGATGACGGCGTTGGTACCCTGGCCCTCGGTCTTTGTCAGTTTATAGAAGCCCACGATCACTAGGCCCGCCAGGGGAAGGCACCACAGCAGCCAGGGGCGCTCACCCCGGAGCAGCGTGGCCTCGTGGACACCAACGTGAAAGGCGGTTCCGATCACGCCGCAGACAAGGCCCACGGCCACCGCCAGCAACAGCCATTTACCAAGGGAGCAGACATACAGGGCCGCCAGACGGATCAGGGCCTTCGCCCGCTCCACGTATCCGTTTTTCACGATCTTCCTCCTTACGCCATGGCCGGGACAGCCTGGCCGTCCAGCCGGGTCTCCAGCAGCTCCGGCTTTTTCAGATACCGCTCAAAGGCGGCGAAGAAACGGGAGTATTCGATGCCGGTGGCAATGCGCTCGTCCATCACCACGCCCAGGGGCATCCGCTTTTTGCGGCTCCCTGCCGGGGCGTTGGGGTCGGGCACGGGCTTGCCCATGCAGACGAACACGCTGGTAGTGCCGAATTCATAGCAGTGATGGAAAATGTAACTGGTGTTGATGGAGGCCAGGTTCGTGATGAACAGGCTGGTGTGAAAGGGGCTGAGCTCAATAATCTTCTTCGGCAGCAAGCCATACACGTCCAGCCGGTAGGCCAGGCCGAACACCAGGCGGGCAAGGCCCGGGATGGAAAAGACAATATTGGCAAACTTGTCTGTATTGTTGTTGTGGACAGCCTCCATGTTCCGGTCGATATGCTCCTGAATGCGTTGGCTGATAGTGAACACATCGTCCTCGGGATTCAGGTAGATCTTCAGGGTGGTCTCGTCCGGCGTGCCGTCCGCCCGGGTTTTGAGAATGACGAAGCTGACGCAGAAGTGGTTTCGTTTGTACACTTTGCGGTTCATAATAAAGTAGTTTACCTTGGGGTTCTCCAGCGCGGCCTTGTAGTAAGCGGCGATCAGCACGCTCATATGGGTCACGCGGTGCCCCTCCCGCCGCTTCTGGCGGATAAAGGCTTTGACGATATCCTCGTCCACATAGTCACTGGCCCAGTTCTGGGCGTCAAATCGCTTGGGCATGATGTAGGGCAGCGCCTGCACGATGGGCGTCAGTCCCTTGACGCGGGTTCCGTCCGGTCGCATGTTCGTTTCCTCGTTCTTTCCTAAACTGGGGCCTCCCCCCGTATATTTGCACATCAAAATATTATAATGAATTTCCAGGGAAATTTCAACCGCTTTTCCGCATACGCTTCCGGCTGTTTTCGGCACTTCATTCTAAAACCAGCAAGGAAACCCCTTCCTCCTATGGTAGATTTGCACAAAAACCAAATATTTTTTTAGCTGGTCTGAAAAAATTTGCATAACCGGTTGATTCTCCTTTTTCCCTGTCGTATACTAAAATCAGGATCATAGGAAAAGGGCGACCTTTTCCCGGACGGCGTGCCTGCCTGCCCGTCAAAATACAAAAAGATGGAGGATATGAAGATGAAATACGGTCGTACTTACAACTTCTCCGCCGGTCCCGCCATGATGCCGGAGCCCGTTCTGGAAGAGATCGCCGCCGAAATGATGAACTACCGTGGCAGCGGCATGTGCGTCATGGAGATGAGCCACCGTTCCAAGGTGTTCCAGCAGATCCGGGACGAGGCCGAGGCCGATCTCCGCAAGCTGATGAACATTCCCGACAACTACAAGGTCCTGTTCGTCCAGGGCGGCGGCACGCTGGAGTTCGCCATGGTGCCCATCAATCTGATGAAAAACGGCGTGGCCTGCTATGTGGAGACCGGCGCCTGGTCCAAGAAGGCCATCGCCGAGGCCAAGAAGTACGGCGAGGTCAAGATCGTGGCCTCCTCCAAGGACGAGAACTTCTCCTACATCCCCGACTGCTCCGATCTGGACATCCCCGATAACGCCGACTATGTCTACATCTGCGAGAACGAGACCATCAACGGTACCACCTTCCACACCCTGCCCAACACCAAGGGCAAGGTCCTGGTGTCCGACCAGTCCTCCATGTTCCTGTCCCGTCCCTGCGACGTCAGCAAGTACGGCCTGATTTGGGCCGGCGTGCAGAAGAACGTGGGTCCCGCCGGCATGGCCGTGGTCATCATCCGGGAGGACCTGATTCGGGAGGATCTGGACCCCAAGACTCCCGTCTACCTGAGCTACAAGACTCACGCCGACGCCGACTCCCTGTACAACACCCCCAACTGCTGGGCCATCTACTGCTGCGGCAAGGTGTTCAAGTACCTGCTGGATAACGGCGGTCTGGAAGCCATGGCGAAACGCAACGAGGAGAAGGCCGCCATCCTGTATGACTTCCTGGATGAGAGCAAGCTGTTCACCGGCGCTGTCCGCAAGGAAGACCGCTCCCTGATGAACGTGCCCTTCGTGACCCCCAGCAAGGAGCAGGACGCCGATGTGGTGGCCGCTTCCAAGGCCGCGGGCTTTGACAACCTGAAGGGCCACAAGTCCGTGGGCGGCCTGCGGGCTTCCATCTACAACGCCATGCCCAAGGAGGGCGTGGAGGCTCTGGTGGAGTTCCTGAAGAAGTACGAGGCGGAGCACGCCTGATGCTTTTGGGGGTATGCGAGGTTGGGCTTTGCCCAAACCCACCAGGGGCACTGCCCCTGGACCCCGCCACCTTTGAAAAGGTGGACCAAACTTTTATCTTGCCCCCGCACGGCATTTGCCGTATCGCCTGTCCCCCAATGGGCGAATGGGATTTTCCGTTACATTGTCCCCCGCACGCGGCCCCGCCGCGCGCGGAGAGGAGGAGCAAGGAAGCGCGCACAGTTTTCGACGTCAGGCGGAAACGGAGCTCAGCGGACTTTGCGACGACGATGGCACCCCTGGGGTGTGCCGGGAAATTTTGATAAAAGGGGTAATTGAATATGTCAATGCGCGTTTTGGTCACTGACGGTATGGACGCCGGCGCTATCGAAACTTTGCGCCGGGACGGTCACGAGATCGTGGAGCAATTCTATGAGCCCGACCAGTTGGGCGAAGCCCTGCGGGAATTCGACGCGGTCATCATCCGCTCCGCCACCAAGATCAAGGAGCCCCAGATCGACGCCGCCAAGGGCAGCCGCCTGAAGCTCATCGTCCGGGCCGGTGTCGGTGTAGACAATATCGCCGTAAAATACGCCGAAGCGGCGGGCATCACCGTAAAGAACACGCCCCGGGCATCCTCCAACGCTGTGGCGGAGCTGGCCATCGCCCTGCTGTTCTCCTGCGCCCGGAACATTTCCATCGCCGGACACACCATGCGGGAGAAAAAGTGGGAGAAGAAGGCCTACTCCAAGGGCTTTGAGGTCATGGGCAAGACCATGGGTGTCATCGGCTACGGCCGCATCGGCCGCATGGTGGGCGACAAGGCCCAGGCCTTGGGCATGAACGTGCTGTCCGTGGTCCACCGCAACAAGCCCGAGGGCTGCGAGTGCGGCACCATGCACTTCGTCTCCATGGATGAACTGCTGGCCCAGTCCGACATCATCGTCCTCTGCGCTCCCGGCGGCGACAAGCCCCTGGTGGACGCCGAATCCATTGCGAAGATGAAGGACGGCGTGGTCATCATCAATGTTTCCCGTGGTTCCAACGTGGACGAAGCCGCCCTGCTGGACGGTCTGAACAGCGGCAAGGTCAAGGCCGCCGGTCTGGACGTGTGGCTCAGCGAGAAGGACCCCAACTGGGAGCTGGCTTCTCATCCCGCCGTCAGCTGCATGCCCCATGTGGGCGCGGGCACCAAGGAGGCCCAGAAGCGCATCGGCGCCGAGCTGGTGGACATCATCGAGCATTTCTGATATTCAACCAAAAACTGTCCGGTCCAAACTTTTGGACCGGACAGTTTTTTAGGAAAACGCCGGAAAAATAGTCTGCCAGCCTCCCCCGGAGGCCAGCACTGCCTCCACCCGGGGCGCTAGGGCCAACGCCGTCTCCCGGAGGTACGCGGCAGCCCCGGCAGGCAGCTCCAAGCGGCGGACAAGGGTCTCCCCCGCCCGTTCCAAAGCCAGCCGCCGTGCGCATACGGACATCGGCGCAAGCCAGGCGGTCAGGGTCACCTGCCCCGCCGCTGTGATGTCCAGTTCAAAGAGGTCTCCCTCCGTCATGGTCACCCCCAGCGCCGCCGCTGCCGCCGGCTCGTACAGGGTTACCAGCAATTCCTGGTGGTCGGGGCAGGAAGCCGCCAGCACCCGGCGGACTGCGTCCGGTCGGAACCGCCGGAGAACCGTGTCTTCCAGCAAAAGCCTGTCCAAATAGTCCCGGAGCCACGCCACGCCCAACAGCTTATCCGGCACGGGGTGGGCCAACTGGTAGTCAATGTCGCAGGGCACCTCCGCCGCGAAAAACTGCGGGTCGTAATCATGGAAAAAGCCACCGATGCCCCGGAGGGTATCCCGCAATGACACGCTCTCCTCCTGATACAGACAGCGGCAGGCCCGGCGGTACTGAAGCTGCGTCCGGGCCGTCTGGCGGCGCACCACCTCCGCCCCTTCCTGCAGGAGAATATCCAGCGATTCTTGCAGCAAATTCCGCTCCGGCTGGGCCTGTTGAATCTGGTCCAGCGAGAAGCAGATGGAGCGCAGCAGCATTTGGGCGGTATCCGTCCGGACAGACGTGCTCTGCCCCGAGGTATACCGCTCTGTCTGGAGCCGCAGTAGCTCCCATAGCTTCATCTGCCACGCCTGCCGGTCATGTTCCGACAAGCTGACCGTCAAATCAGTCTGTGCCATGCTTTCCCTCCCGCACCCAGCGGACCAGCTCCGCAAGGGAGCAGCCCGCAAGATACTCTGTGCTGCCTCCCGCCCGGTCAAAGGCCCGGCGGAGAAGCCGCAAAATATCCTCGTCCGGCGTCAGATCCCCGGCCTCGTTCTTGCAGCGGTAGAAAATAGCCTGCAGGGCTTCCAGCGCCGCCGCATACTCCGCCTGATGCAAATTAGGAGAATCGCAGAACATCTCAACGATCTGGGGCAGGATACCCGCTCCCAGCTCCACCCTGCCGGTATCAAGCAGAGCGCGGGCCCGGCTTTCCGCAAGAGCCGTCATCTGTTCTGGCGTCAACGTCAGGCCGTAGCGGGCCGTCCGGCGGTTTGCTTCCACTAAAATCTGTACGGTCTCCCGCGGCTGGGGAATGATTTGAAATTCCATGGCGACCACCTCCGTCTCCCAGCATACGGCGGCCATGACAGCAGAACAAGACTTGAATTTTAAGCCGATTTGTGGTAATATGAGCATGAAAAAAGGGCGCTTTCGCGCTCTTTTTTCTTTATTACCGTGTAAAATAGTATGATCAGGCTGAATGCCGGCCGAAGATACAGTTCCCATTGATATCAGTATTTTCTTGACTGGTTTTTCTCGTTTTTCTTCTTTTTTTGCAGAGATCTCAAATTTGTTTACAGTTTATTAACTGCCACATCCATTTACTTATTCGAGTTGGCAGTATATAATAAGATCATTCTACATCTCATAACAGGTGGTGGTATCCATGAAACAAACCGTTGTTCCCTCCCAATATTTACAGATCGCGCTGGACCTGGCACGCCGCATCGCCAAGGGCGAGTTGCCGGAGGGCAGCCGGGTCTATGGGCGGTCCGTCATGGCGTCGGAGTACAACGTATCCCCGGAGACCATCCGGCGGGCGCTGCGGCTGCTGGCGGACATGAAGGTGGTAGAGGTGAAGCCCCAGAGCGGGGCCGTGGTCCTCTCCGCCGACAGCGCCAGGCGGTACATCGAAAACTTTGAGGAGAGCGCCGACGTCCGGGCATTGCGGCAGCAGCTCAAGGAACTGATGGCGGAATATGCCGACCTGAGCCGCCGCCTCAGCGACACGGTGGCGGCCCTGGTAAAGAGCCGGGACACCTTTGCCGCCGCCGACCAGCCTTTCCCCAACTACGAGGTCCCCATTCCCAAGGGCTCTCCCCTTATCGGGCACAGCATCGGAGCTCTGAAATTCTGGCAGTCCACCGGCGGCACCATCGTGGCCATCCGGCGGGGCCAGACTGTCATCCTCTCCCCCGGTCCCTACGCGGAGCTGTACGACGGGGACGTACTTGTCCTGGTGGGCAGCCCCGCCGCCGTGGAGGCCGCCCACAACCTCATTGCGCCAAAGGAGGTAACCAATGATCCAATTTGAACATGTCTGCAAAAGCTACGGTAAGACGCCCATCCTCAAGGACCTGAACTTCACCATTGAGGACGGGCAGTTCGTGGTGCTGATCGGCCCCTCGGGCTGCGGCAAAACCACGACGCTAAAAACCATCAACCGCCTCATCGACATCGACTCCGGCACCATTTCCATCGACGGGAAGAACATCCAGTCCCAGGACAAGGTGGAACTGCGGCGCCACATCGGCTACGTCATCCAGCAGATCGGCCTGTTCCCCAACATGACCGTGGCCCAGAACATCTGCGTGGTGCCGAAGCTCCTGAAGTACGACAAGGCCAAGTGCGACGAGATCGTCCGGGAAATGCTGCAGCTGGTGGACATGGAGCAGTACGCCGACAAGTATCCCTCGGAGCTCTCCGGCGGACAGCAGCAGCGCATCGGCGTGCTGCGGGCGCTGGCGGCATCCCCTCCCATCGTACTGATGGATGAACCCTTCAGTGCCCTGGATCCCATGACCCGGGAGACCTTGCAGGACGAGGTCAAGAATATCCAACAGAAGCTGCACAAAACCGTTATTTTCGTCAGCCACGACATGGGCGAAGCCCTGAAATTGGCCGACGTTATTATTTTTATGACAGGCGGTGAGATCGTCCAGATGGCCTCCCCGGAGGAAATGCTGGAGCATCCCGCCAACGACCTGGTGCGGAACTTCCTGGGCAAGCACGCTCCCGACGCCCCCGCCCCCTCCACCGTGGAGCACTTCATGCGGACGAACCTGGTTACCGTCAAAAAGGACCGGGGCGTGATGGAGTGCGCCGAACGCATGGCCCGCAGCAGCGTGGACTCCCTGCTGGTCACCGACGAGGAGGGCCGGTACGCCGGCACTATCTCCATCGGCGACATCCGCCGCTGGGGCCGGGAACTGACCAGCATCGAACCCATGGTCCGCCAGACCGCCCGGACCGTCCGGGTGGGGGACGACGCCAGGGAAAGCTTTGACTACCTTTTGGACTCCGGCGCGGGCTACGTGGTGGTTCTGAACGAGGACGACACCATTGCGGGCATCGTGACCAAAACCAGCGTGGCACGGTCGGTGGCGGAGAACCTGTGGGGGGATGCCAAATGACGGCCCTGTTTCAGACCTACGGCGCCATGCTGGCAAAAGCCATCGGCATCCACACGGTGTATGTGCTGGTCTCCGTGGCCTGCGGCTTTTGTCTGGGCCTGCTGCTGGGTATCCTGCTGTCCCGCGTCCCAAAGTGGTCCGGCATCATTTTGCCGGTGCTGTCCATCTTCCAGACCATCCCCGGTCTGGTGTTCATCGGTGTGCTATTCATTCTCTGGGGCAACACCGCCTCCACGGTCATCGTAGCCCTCAGCGTGTACGCCATGTTCCCGGTGCTGAAAAACACCTACACCGGTATTCTGGGGGTGGAGTCAAAGTACATTGAGGCCGCCAGGGGCTGCGGGATGTCTCCCCTCCAGACACTGCTGCGGGTGGAGCTGCCCCTGGCCATGCCCACCATCATCGCCGGGTTGCGGATGGCCGCCATCTACACCGTCTCCTGGACGGTGCTGGCCGCCATGATCGGCCGGGGCGGCCTGGGCACTTTCGTGTACCAGGGCGTGGCCTCCAACAATAACACCCTCATCCTGCTGGGCGCCATCCCGGCAGCTATCCTGGCTATTCTGTTCGGCGCGGTCATCGACCGGCTCCAGCGGAAGGTCACACCCCGGGGCCTGCAGAAGGAGGTGGGCAAATGACCTGGTCTTTGATCTGTGAGCATCTGTTCATTGTACTGGCGGCCAGCATCCTGTCCATTGCCATCGGCCTGCCGCTGGGCATCTGGGCCTATGTGTCCAAAACCGCCCGGCCCGCCATTCTGCGGGCGGTGGATTTACTGCAAACGATCCCCTCCCTGGCATTGCTTGGCATCATCATGGTCTTTCTTGACCCCGGCAAGCTCACCGTTATCATCGGCATCACACTGTACTCCCTTCTCCCCATCGTGCGGAACACCTGCCTGGGACTGCAGGAGGTAGACCCCGGCGTGAAGGAAGCCGCCCGGGGCATGGGCATGAGCAAGCCCTACCGGGTGCTGATGGTGGAGTTTCCCCTGGCCTTCCCCACCGTGTTCACCGGCATCCGCATCGCTGTGGTCAACGCCATCGGCACCGCCG
>SAMEA3663263__coassemble_339_pt1 | contig 12328 bp, 10 predicted proteins | sample SAMEA3663263__metabat2_high_PE_031 | metagenome-assembled genome bin SAMEA3663263 (sample SAMEA3663263) | pig gut metagenome | biome: pig gut; feature: pig-associated habitat; material: faeces | place: China | collected 2013 | reverse complement strand
AACGCCCGAAAATCGGGCGTTCTTTTTTACTGGGTCAGCAGGACCAGATTACGGTCCGTGATGAAATTCTGTGCGCTGTACAGGACACAGATGTCATCGATGCCATTCTCCTCCGCGTATTGTGCGGCGGAGGCACGGTAATACCGCAGGTCCAGCAGGTGGACCTCGGAAAACCGCTGGGCCAGGAAGGGCGCCAGCGCGTCGGCATAGGAATCCCGGATCAGCAGAAGCTTCCCGCCATCTGTGATATTTTCGTTTCTGATAACACACAGTGGCTGGTTACCGCCTAAAAAGGCCGAGTATTTATCCTTTTTCTCCAGATAAGCGCGGTCATACAGACAGCCCGGCTCCGGGGTGCCGTTCCGCCACGAGGTGACGTCCAGTCCGGCGTCCTCTACCCAGAATTCCATCGTATCCGGAGCCAGCCAGTGGATACCGGACTGGGAGTACAGGGTACCGTTAAATGCATCGCTGGCTCTTTCCGGTGTAAAGTCACTTTCCTTCAGCGGCTCTCTCCCCAGTGCTTCCAGCAGGGCATTGGCTCCATAAAAAGCTCCCAGCGTGGTCCAGTGGTGATCCGTGCGGTAATAGATGGCTTCATCGCCGTGTGCGGAGAGCGCACCCCAGAAGCCGATGTCACTGTTGCCCAGCAGCGCCGTCTGGTCCCAACTATCCGCTCCGGCGGGCAGCTTGTCCCGCCACACCTCCGCCGCGGAGGGAATCAGCCCAAGATGCACGGGGATATCCGTCTTCCCCTCCAGACGGTCCACATAGCTGAGGTTCTTATCTACCAGGGACTGGTTGGGCCGGTCCACCTTGGAGATCAGGGTGTCGCCGCAAAGGTATACGCCGTTGAACTCACTCTTACCGATGAGCTGCTCCGCCCGGGCCTTCAGGCCCGTCCAGCCGTCCCGCAGGGGGAACTGGTCGGCGAAGTATTCTTCCACGCCTTCCGTGTAGCTGCCGTCCACCAGGGACGACCAGGAGAACACCGGAAATTGGGCCAAAGTGCGGTTCTCTGTCTCGGATTTGGCACGGTCCGGCAAAAGAACGTGCCACACCAGCAGCCCTCCCAGGAACAGGCAGAAAAATGCCGTCAGGAAACGGCTGTATGCTTTTGTCATGATGCCGCCTCCTTAAAATCTGAAATACAGGAAGGGGTTATAGCTGCCATCCACCAGATAAGCGGTACAAACCACAAGGGACAACGCCATCAGGACGGGCGTCAGCACCTTCCGCGCCTTCTCCGGCAGACGGCCCCAGACGGTCTTCCCCAGCGTGGTAGAGGCCACGATCAGGACCAGGAAGGTGACCGCGTAGCTCCGCAGGCGGTAACCGTCCAGGGCGCTCCACAGCGGCGCGCCGCCGAAGCAGTCCGCCAGATACGCGCCGCAGACAGCCAGGTCCTCCATAGCGAAGATGCCCCAGCCCACGAACACCACCAGAATGGTGTAAAGATGCTTGACCCAGGCAGGCGTTCTGGCAAGAACATTTTTCAGTACATACTTCTCCACGATCAGCCAAGCAGCGAAGTACAATCCCCAGAGGATGAAGTTCCAGCTGGCGCCGTGCCAGAAGCCTGTGCAGAACCAGACGATGAGGATGTTCCGCAAGGTCTTGGCGGTGCCGCCCCGGTTTCCGCCCAGAGGGATATACAGGTATTCCCGGAACCAGCTGGTCAGAGACATATGCCACCGCCGCCAGAACTCGGTCACAGAGGCGGAGAGATACGGGTAGTCAAAGTTCTCATTGAACCGGAAGCCGAAGATCTGTCCCAGTCCGATGGCCATATCGGAATATCCGGAAAAGTCGAAGTAGATCTGGAAGCCAAAGGCAAACAGCCCCATCCAGCCTCCCAGCACCGTCAGCTCCCCCGCACTCTGCGCTGCAAGCTGGGCGTCCCACAATGCGCCGATGGAGTTGGCCAGCAGGACCTTTTTTGCAAGGCCTACGCAAAAACGGCGGGCACCCAACGCAAAATTCTCCACGGTATGGATACGGTGGTTCAGGTCCTCCGCCACGGTTTTGTACTTGACGATGGGCCCGGCAATCAGCTGCGGAAACATGGTAACGAAGGCGCCGAAGCTGATGATGTTTCGCTGTACCGGGGCGTCCTGACGGTAAACGTCGATGGTGTAGCTCATGGTCTGGAAGGTAAAGAACGAGATACCGATGGGCAGCGGGATATTCCGCAGAGGGATAGTGACGCCCAGCAGCGTCAGGCTGGCAGGCAGGCTGATGCCCGTCAGCAGAAACAGGTTGTCCGCCAGGAAATCCCAGTATTTAAAAAAGCCCAGGAGCAGCAGATTGAACACCACCGACTGCGCCACGAACCACCGGGCCTTTTTGTCGTTCTCCCGGTATTTCTCCACCAGCAGGCCATGGGTATAGTCGATGAGGATGGAGAGGAACATGATGACGATATAGCCTGGCTCGCCCCAGCCGTAAAAAAACAGGCTGACCAGGAGCAACACAAAATTCCGCCACTTCAGAGGTGCCAGGAAATATACTGTCAGCGTCAGCGGCAAATAGGCAAATAAAAATGTCAGGCTGCTGAAGATCAAACAACGTCCCTCCTTCTTATAAGTACAGCCGCAGCGGGGCTGCGGCTGTTCAGATTGGCAAAACCTCTGTTATTAGGCAAAGAGGGCATCAAAACCTTCAGCCCAGGCAGTCTGGAACTCGGCAGAGACGACCATGGCCACATAGGTGCCGTGCTGGATGACCTGTCCCCGGCCCCATGCTTCCATGGACTCGGGATACCAGGCGCCGCCCTCGGCCTGAGTTTTGATGCGCTCCTGAAGAATGGTGACAGCCTCGGCGGCACCGTCTTCATTCTCGCACTGCATCAGCACCATCTCATTGACTACGCCGGACATCATGGGTGCCTTGGCCAGAAATTGCTTTGTGGGGATCTCGCTGAGACCCGGATAGTAACTATCCAGCATCTCTCCCTCCAAGTCGGTCATATAGGACTCATCAAAACCGGCGTCCTTCATCATCTGGGTGAAATAAGCCGTCAGATCAACATTGGTCTCTTCCTGCTTTCCGCTGCCGCCGCAGGCAGTCAGCAAACTCATCCCCAGCAGAAGGGTCATAGCCAAAGTCAGTACACGCTTCATATTGTTTCTCCTTATCTGTTTAAAATCTCTTAAAAATTCTTTTTGTTCCGCACGGTTCCGATATACAGACGGAAGGGCTGTTTAAAAAGTTCCCGTTTTAGCATGAACCATTTTTTTGATTTTATAGGGCAAAGATTCTACCTTGCATTTATACAGGAATCGCGGTATGATTTCAACATCAATTTGTTACTTTTTAGAAAGCAGGCGAAATTATGTACAGCTTCCGCAATGATTACAGCGAGGGCTCCCACCCAAAAGTTCTCCAAGCCCTGATGGACACCAACCTGGAACAGACTGTGGGCTACGGTCTGGATCCCCGCTGTGCAGCCGCCGGGGAAACTATCCGCCGCATCTGCGGTGCTCCTGACGCCGATATTCACTTCCTGGTAGGCGGTACCCAGACCAATCTCGTCGTTATGGAATCCCTGCTGCAGCCTTACGAGGCGGTCATCGCCGCCCATACCGCCCATGTCAATACCCACGAGACCGGCGCTATCGAGGCCACCGGACACAAGGTCTGCGCCGTACGTTCTCCGAACGGCAAGCTGACGCCCGCTCTGATCAAAGCGGTGCTGTCAGAGCACAACGGCACGGAACACATGGTCGCGCCCCGGCTGGTGTACATCTCCGACACGACGGAAGTCGGCACCATCTATACGAAAGCGGAGCTGAAAGCCCTGCGGGAGTGCTGCGACAGCTATGGGCTTTTTCTGTATCTGGACGGTGCCCGGCTGGGCTCCGCCCTCACCTCTCCAGAAAACGACCTGACCCTGCCGGATCTGGCGGCTCTGACCGACGCGTTTTACATCGGCGGCACCAAGAACGGTGCCCTGTTCGGCGAAGCCCTGGTGATGAACGCCCCCAACGGCCACTTCCGCTGGCACATGAAGCAGCGGGGCGCCATACTGGCCAAAGGCCGTCTGCTGGGTATTCAGTTCCAGGCGCTTCTGGAGGACGGTCTTTATTTCGATATGGCCCGTCACGCCAATGAAATGGCTTTCCGCCTGCGGGACGGTATGGCCGCCCTGGGCTATTCTTTCCCTGTCCCCTCCCCTTCCAACCAGCAGTTCCCGGTGCTGCCCAACACCGTGATTCATCAGCTTCAGGAAATGGGCTATGAATTTGAAATCGACCACCCAGTGGATGACGACCATACCTGCGTCCGTCTGGTCACCAGCTGGGCCACTCCGGAATCGGCAGTGGAGGATTTCCTCGCAGACCTGTCCCTTTGCCAATGAGCCGAAACTTGGCAAAAGCAATCGGGGTTTGGGATGCGGTCTTCTGATGGCGGCTGTAATGCAGCCCCCGCCACCGCCAGCATCCCGGCCATCCCTCCTCTCTGCAGCAAATAAAACGCCGAAATGTGACGAGCCGCTCGAAGGTATCTTCGGGCGGCTCCTTGTGTCATGCAACGCCTTGTTCCTGCTTCATCTCCGACTCCCACCGGCGGAGGGCTGTCTCCATTTTCTCCCGGCTATCCAGCGCCAAAAGCTCCCCGAAGCAGTAATTCTGTAACTCCAAACCGGGAATGTCGGACTGAAACTCTCCATTTTCCGTACTCAGCAGAAGGGTGCTGTTTTGAAGATAACCCCTCAGATTCCAGAAAAATTCCGCAATTTCAACCGCGTCAAACTCATGCTCCGGCATATTGAAAGATAGGTCAAAGGAAACAGCGTCCCGCAGAGAAAGCGCCCAGTTTCCATCCTGGTCGAAGAAAATTTGTTCATACGTGTAGTCCGCGTAACCCTGATACATGGTTGGATAGAAGCACAGCAGATAGTCCTTTTCGCCCATCGTGTGGGCGAAGATGCTTTTCCATCCCGGATGCTGAGGTGCCGCGCTGTCGGACCACAACTCTGTGCCGTCCGCCGCCTTTTTGACATGCAGCTCATACCAGGCCGTCCGCTCCTGCTCCGGTTCCCAAACCGTCACCAGCTCCACTGTCTCCGGCTTTCCATCGTGGTCGAAGTCATATTCTCCCGGCAGCAGCTCCGCTTCTCGTATCAGCAGATACATCCATAAATTTTCCTCCAGCGTGTCGTTCGGGTCATACCCCTCCCAGCCACTTTCATCCCCGTACAGCAGCCATGGCAGAAGTCCCGCAGGCCCTGCAGCTTGGTTGATTTCCTCATTTGTATTCATCAAAATCATTCCTCTGTCCAAATACGCCATCAGTGCGTTTATAAAATCTGCCAGTTCGGTCGGATCAAAATCAGGTGTTGTCTCATATGTACGGGTGGTAAATGCCACCTCCGCCTGGCAGGAAATAATCTCTCCGCCATCACCATCCAGAGAAAAAATCTCGTATCGGTAATTCCCCTGCCCGTGATACAGGGAGGGAATATACCGCCCCAGGTAATCCTGCTCCCCCACCCTGCAGAAAAACACAGTAGCCCAGTCGGTCCAGAGCGTAGAGGACCGTTGGGACCACAGTACCCGTCCATGGCCATCCACTATCTGAAGCTCCCGGTCCTTGCCGTCTTTCAGGAGCCGTATTTCCTCCGTTTTGCCGTTGTGGTCCAGGTCTGCGGTGAGAAGCAGCTCACCCTCAGGCTCTCTCCAACACCCTGTCAGCAGCAGACAACACACGGCAGCCAATATCCACCATTTGCACATAAATAACGCCACCCCTGTACTGATATGTGTTCAGTATAGGGGTGGCAAAATTTTATGTCAACTAAAATTCGGTTACAAATCCGGGCCTTTAACCCGCGTTCTGCGCCCGGCGGAATTCGATATAGTCCTCGTAGGTCCCCATCTTGTCAATGAGCTTTCCGTTCTCGAACTCCATGATGCGGTTGGCTACGGTCTGGACGAACTCATGGTCGTGGGACGCAAACAGAACCACGCCTTTGAAGTCGATAAGGCCGTTGTTGACGGCGGTGATGGACTCCAGGTCCAGGTGGTTGGTAGGCTGGTCCAGCACCAACACGTTGGAGCCGAACAGCATCATCCGGGACAGCATACACCGCACCTTCTCGCCGCCAGAGAGGACCTTGACGGGCTTGAACACATCGTCGCCGGAGAACAGCATCCGGCCCAGGAAGGACCGCTTGAAGGACTCGGTATTCTCCTCGGCGTTGTCCGCCGTATATTGGGCCAGCCAGTCCAGCAGATTCAGGTCACAGTCGTTGAAGAAGGCAGAGTTGTCCAGGGGGAAATAGCTGGTGGTAATGGTGGTACCCCACTTGTAGCTGCCCTCGTCGGGCTCCAGCTCGCCCATGATGATCTTGAACAGCGTGGTCTTGGCGATCTCATCCTCGCCAACAAAGGCCACCTTCTCGTCCCGGTTGATGCGGAAGGAGACGTTATCCAATACCTTCCGGCCGTCCACGGTCTTGGAGAGGTTCTCCACCACCAGAATCTCCTTGCCGCACTCCCGGTCCATCTTGAAGCCCACAAAGGGATACCGCCGGGAGGAAGCAGGCATCTCCTCCACGCTCAGCTTGTCCAGGAGCTTTCGGCGGGCGGTGGCCTGCTTGGACTTGGACTTGTTGGCGGAGAAGCGCTGAATGAACAGCTGCAATTCCTTAATTTTCTCCTCGTTCTTCCGGTTCTGGTCCCGGATCATCCGCTGTACCATCTGGCTGGACTCATACCAGAACTCGTAGTTGCCCACATACATCTTGATCTGGCCGTAGTCCACGTCCACGATGTTGGTGCAGACGGTGTTCAGGAAGTGGCGGTCGTGGCTGACCACCAGGGTCAATGCCTCGCAGTCCATGAGGAAGTACTCCAGACACTCGATGGCATGGATGTCCAGATGGTTGGTGGGCTCGTCCAGCAGGATGATGTCGGGCTTGCCGAACAGCGCCTGAGCCAGCAGGACCTTCACCTTTTCCTTGGCGGTCAGGCTGCTCATCTCGCTGTACAGGATGTCATTGGAGAGGCCCAGGCCCTGGATGAGGCGGCTGACGTCGGACTCGGCCTCCCAGCCGTTCATCTCCGCGAATTCCGCCTCCAACTCGCTGGCCTTCACGCCGTCCTCGTCGGTAAAGTCCTCCTTCTCGTAGAGGGCGTCCTTCTCTTTCATAATGTCGTAGAGCCGCTGGTTGCCCATGATGACGGTGTCCAGCACGGTGTAGGCGTCGTACTGGAAGTGGTCCTGCTTCAGAATGGACATGCGCTCTTCCTTGGGGATAATCACTTCTCCGGTAGTCGGCTCCAGATCGCCGGAGAGGATGCGGAGGAAGGTGGATTTTCCGGCGCCGTTGGCACCGATGATGCCGTAGCAGTTGCCGGGAACGAACTTCAGGTCCACGTGCTTGAACAGCGTCTGACCGCTGAAGTTCATGCTGACGTCGTTGACTGTGATCATGGCTTTGATTCCTTTTCAATCAAGAATTTCTAAACACGCAAGCAGGCGCGGCACCGAAGCGCCGCGTCTGCCGCAACCTTGGTATTCTATTATTTCACAAAAGCTCGGTGGAAGACCTTTTTGCCTTTTTTGATGACCACGCCGTCGCCCTCGAAGTCGCTCTGATCGAAGGTCACATCGATGGAGGCCACCTTCTGGTCATTGACGGCCACGCCGCCCTGCTGGATCAGCCGCCGGGCCTCGCCGTTGGAAGCGCACAGGCCGCAGGCCACCAGCAGGTTAATAGCACCGATCTTGCCGTTCTCGAACTTGTCGGCGGAGAGTTGAGAGGAGGGCATATTCTCGAGAGAACCCTTTCCGGAGAACAGGCCACGGGCGGTCTCCTGGGCCTTGTTAGCCTCCTCCTCGCCGTGGACCAGCTTGGTCAGTTCGTAGGCCAGGATCTCCTTGGCGGTGTTGAGCTGGCTGCCCTCCCACTTGTCCATCTCGTCGATCTGCTCCAGGGGCAGGAAAGTCAGCATCCGGATGCATTTGAGGACGTCGGCGTCCTCGATGTTCCGCCAGTACTGGTAGAAGTCGTAGGGAGAGGTCTTGTTGGGGTCCAGCCACACAGCGCCGCTGGCGGTCTTGCCCATCTTCTTGCCCTCCGAAGTCAGCAGCAGAGTGATGGTCATGGCGTGGGCGTCCTTGCCCAGCTTGCGACGGATCAACTCGGTGCCGCCCAGCATGTTGCTCCACTGGTCGTTGCCGCCGAACTGCATGTTGCAGCCGTAGTGCTGGAACAGGTAGTAAAAGTCATAGGACTGCATGGGCATGTAGTTGAACTCCAGGAAGCTCAGGCCCTTCTCCATGCGCTGCTTGAAGCACTCGGCCCGCAGCATGTTGTTGACGGAGAAGCAGGCACCGATGTCCCGGATGAAGTCCACATAGTTCAGGTTCAGCAGCCAGTCGGCGTTGTTGACCATCTGGGCCTTGCCCTCGCCGAAGTCGATGAACCGGGACATCTGCTTCTTGAAGCAGTCGCAGTTGTGCTGGATAGTCTCCTTGGTCATCATGGAGCGCATGTCGGTGCGGCCGGAGGGGTCGCCGATCATGGCGGTGCCGCCGCCGATGAGAGCAATGGGCTTGTTGCCGGCCATCTGCAGCCGTTTCATCAGGCACAGGGCCATGAAGTGGCCCACGTGGAGGGAATCGGCAGTGGGGTCAAAGCCAATATAGAAGGTGGCCTTGCCGTTGTTCACCAGCTCCCGGATCTCGTTCTCGTCGGTCACCTGGGCGATCAGGCCGCGGGCAACCAGTTCTTCGTAAATCTGCATGGTAGTCTCTCCTGTTCTGCAATATTCACCGAAACGGGCAAAATTGAAGCCCCCGTCCCGGTCGGGACAGAGGGCGAAATGCTTTCGCGGTACCACCTCTGGTTCGCCGCCCCCTCGCGAAAGCGGCCTCATGGAGTGCCAGCACACTCCCGCGCGGTAACGGGCGCTCCCGGAGCACGCCTACTGAGCCTTGAGAAGACCGTTGGGGTGCCAGCTCCGCGGTGTATTCGGCGGGCGTCCCTCTCCCCTTTCCACCGTCCAGGGGCTCTCTAGGCAGGGCGCTCCGCGTACTTCTCCGCATCAATGCCATATACGTGTGATATTCTATCCGATTTACAGGGGATTGTCAATGGAAAAAGGCAAAAATGTTTCAAGACCGGAGAACAAAAGCTGAATGCTCTATTCCCCGGTCTGTCAAAACTTATATGGACTTGCGGTAAGCCTCCGCCGCGTCCAGCAGCTCTCCGGCGCTCTCCAGCAGAGCCTCCGTCACCTGGCTGCCGCCGGTGATGCGAGCCAGCTCCGCCTTACGGGCCTCCCGGTCCAGCAGGACAACGTGTGTAAAGGTTCTTCCCTTTTCTTCCCGTTTTTCCACAGAGAAGTGGGTATCCGCCATGGCCGCCAGCTGGGGCAGATGGGTGACGCACAGCACCTGCTTGCGGCGGCTGACCTGGGCCAGCTTCTCCGCCACCCTCTGGGCCGCCCGGCCGCTGACGCCGGTATCCACCTCGTCGAACACCAACGTCCCGATGGACTCCTGCTCCGCCAGCACGTTTTTCAGGGCCAGCATGATACGGGCCAGCTCGCCGCCGGAGGCGATCTTGGCAATGGGCCGCAAGTCCTCGCCCACGTTGGCGGACATCAGAAAGCGGATGGTGTCGCAGCCGTCGGCGGCGGGCTCCTTTTCCGCAAAGTCGATGGCGAATCGGATCTTCTTCATGTCCAGGTCCCGCAACTCCCGTTGGATGCGGTCCTCCAGCGCCTTAGCAGCTTCTTTCCGCATTCTGGTCAGCTCCGCTCCGGCGGTCCGGACTGCATTCTCCGCTTTTTTCAGCTTCTGTTCCAGCAGGATCAGGGTGTCGTCCGCCGTCTCCATGGCGTCCAGCTCCGCCCGGCACTTGTCCAGATAGGTCAGCATCTCCTCCACGGTGGCGCCGTACTTCTTTTTCAGCCGGTACAGCTGGTCGGCACGGCTCTCCACCGCGTCCAGCTCCTCCGGGGAAAAGTCGAATTCCACCCGTTTATCCCGAATTATCTCGGAAAGGTCATATGCTTCACAGCGCAGATTTTCCAACCGTTTATAAAGCTCTGCCAAGTCGTCTCCCAGGGTGCGGATGGTGCCCATAGCCTCCTCCGCGTCCCGGAGCTGGTTTACCGCCCCCGCGCTCTCATCATCGCCGGACAGACAGTAATCTGCCCCGGACAGGGCGGCCATGAACTTCTCGCCGTTGCGCAGGATATTGCGTCTCTGAGTCAGCTCCTCCTCCTCCCCAGGCACCAGTTCCGCCCGCTCCAGCTCGTCGATCTGGAACCGCAGGCTGTCCATGCGGCGGGCCTTCTCCGCCTCGTCCATCTGCAGGGCACGAATCTGGGCTTTCAGGTCCGCCATGGCGTCGTATTCCTTCCCGTACGCCGCCAGCACGGGCTCCGTCCGCCCGAAGCGGTCCAGATAAGCCCCGTGCTGCTCCTCATCCAAAAGCTGCTGGCCGTCGTGCTGGCCGTGGATGTTCAGCAATTCGGCACCGATCTGCCGCAGCTGGCTGACTGTGATGGGGCGGCCATTGGCCCGACAGGTATTCTTGCCGTCACTGAAAATCTCCCGCTGCAGAAGCAGCGTCCCGTCCTCATCCGGGGCCACACCGTTGGCGGCCAATCCCGGCAGTTCCGGGGATACACCGGAAAACTCCGCACTGACAAAAGCCTTATCGGCCCCGGTGCGGATCAGCTCCCGGGAAGTACGGCCGCCCAGCACCGCGCCCATGGCGTCGATGACGATGGACTTACCGGCGCCGGTCTCGCCGGTAAGGGCGTTAAAGCCCGGGCGAAACTGAATGTCCGCCGTCTCAATGACCGCGATATTCTCAATGTGCAGCAGTTCCAGCATGGTCTGGCACTCCCTTTCCCCAATCCGGGAAGTCTATGTTTTCTCCCGGTGGAATCCCCTGTTTATAGCATTGCCTTGATCTCTTCACAGAAAATAGCGGCAGACTCTGTATCCTGCATCAGCAAAAACGCCGTGTCATCCCCCGCCAGGGAGCCCAGCATATAAGCGATATCCATGTTATCCAGTGCTGAGCAGGCAGCGCTGGCCAACCCTGGTACGGTTTTGAGGACCACAATGTTTTGGGAATAGGTAAAGCTGGTGACACTCTCCCGAAAGATGGTGCGCAGCTTTTCCGCAAAGTTCAGCTTGGTGCGGTTGCCGGAAACGGTGTACTTGTACACGCCCTGCTCCACCGGCTCCTTCACAAGGTGCATCTGCTTGATGTCACGGGAGATCGTAGCCTGGGTGCTGGTGACGCCCCGCTCCCGGAGCCTGGCCAAGAGCTGCTCCTGGGTCTCAATATTTTCCTGGGAAATGATCTCCAGGATCATGGCCTGACGGTCATTTTTCATCATTCAATCCTCCCGGCAGCATTTTTTGAGCGAAGATCTCGCAGAAGCTCCGCTCCGACAAGCGCACCAATCTGGTGGAATACTTGCTCCGGCGGACCAGTACCTGGTCATCGGACCGAAGGGCGAATGCCCGGCTTTCATCTACGAACAGGTATACCGGCTTCCGGCCGTTTCGTTCCAGTTCAATGGTCAGAACATGCTCCGGTGACAAGACGTAGGAGGAAAAGCGCATATTGTGGGTACAGATGGGACAGACCACCATGGTCTGCGCCACCGGCTCCACCACAGGGCCGCCGGCAGACAGAGAATAAGCCGTGGAGCCCGTGGGCGTCGCCACGATAACGCCATCGCCGGCAATATCGGCCAGATGGCGTCCATCGGACGAGATCTTCAGGTGGATAACGTGTGAGATCGGTCCTTCACGAATGACCGCGTCATTGAGGCCCAGGTTTGTATAAACCTGTTTCCCTTCACGGATAACGGATACGTCCAGCATCATCCGTTCTTCCGTCTTAAAATCCCAGTCTTTCAGGCAGTACAGAGCATCCAGCTCCCCGGCCTCCAGTTCTGCCACGAAGCCCAGGCCGCCCATATTGATGCCAAGCACCGGGGTCTTGTGGAGGGCTACCAGCTTGGCAAGATGCAGGATGGTCCCATCGCCTCCGAAGGTAATGAGCAGGTCGGCGGAACGCAGTTCCTGAGGCAGGGGGCGCACATCGTAATCAGCAAACGCTCCCTCCTTCTGGTCACGAAAGGGGGAACACACCACCGTCCGGAATCCCATCTCACGGAGGATGGATTCCGCCCTCCGGGTAGCCACCATACCCCGGTCGCGGTTGGGGTTGGGACACAAAATGATCTTTTTCTGGCTCATACGGCTCCCTCCCCGTGTTCCTTCAACGCCTGGTGGGATTCCTCCACCAACGCCTTCAGATCAAACTCCGCGGGCTGTCCGC
>SAMEA3663263__coassemble_334_pt1 | contig 12377 bp, 12 predicted proteins | sample SAMEA3663263__metabat2_high_PE_031 | metagenome-assembled genome bin SAMEA3663263 (sample SAMEA3663263) | pig gut metagenome | biome: pig gut; feature: pig-associated habitat; material: faeces | place: China | collected 2013 | reverse complement strand
CTCAGCCCAGATAACTCAGCAGCCGTCCCGCCTCCAGTGCCGCCAAGGCCCGGACGCCGTCAAAATCCACGTAGGGATTGTATACCGCCTCCAGCTTATCGTGGTTGGCCTTCGCGTCTTTCAGCGCAGATACGCCCTCTTCCCGCAGCAGGGCCGCCATTCGTCCCTGGAACCGCAGGCGGGCCTTACCCTCCGGTTCCGTCATGGCGTCCAGACGAATACGCCGGTAGGGTTTCTTCCCGTAATCCATCCCGGGACGGGAAGTGACAAAAGCCAGCCCCAGACCGGGGATCAGCAGATGCTCCGCCCGCCGTGGATCCTCGGGGGACACACAGAGGATGGTGTCCCAACCCTGTTCCACAGCGGCGGCGTGGAGCTCAGCCAGGTACGGCGCGGCCAGCTCCCAGCTGTCCGCGAATTCGTAGACTTTCGGACACAGGGCATCCACACTGTCAAAGCGCCAAAGATAACCCTTATGAGTGATACTGCCCAGAAAACGGCGAACGGTCTTTCCCCTGGTGCCTTTTCGCCCCCGCAGCTCCCGGGCAATGATCCCCTGAACCCGCCGCTCCGCCCGGTCGGAGTCAAAGGTCCCGGCCACTGCCGCCAAAGTATCCAGTTCCACCTGCCGGGCGGCCTTCAGGCTGTGGTAGGCCCGGACATAGGCGGCTTTGTATGCATGGGTGTGGGCTTTTACCTCCTCCACGGCAGCCTTGGCGGAGGTCAGGTCATAGAACCGTCCCAGGTCCACATACCGATCCACCGCCGCCGGATACTTCGGCTCCAAAACGTGGGGGCTGGTCCCGTCCGCAATGGCGCAGCGCAGCTCCGGCAGCACCACACCGTCCAGGGAATCCGGGTCTCCTGAGCACCAAAGGTACTCCACCGCCGCACCTGCCTGCTCCATGGTCTGTCCGATCATCCGCATGAAGGTGTTTTTCCCCACGCCTGGGCCACCCTTCAAAACCATGAAGTCATATGTATCCTCCAGGTCTACCAGTTCACCGAACAGATTTTGAAAACCGTCGCCGCTGTTGGCGCCCGCAAAAAAGTTCGTCGCCTGAGCCATAAATTTCCCTCCAGTTCCAAATTCATTCCAGCCTATGCCGGGCGAACTTGGCCTGACAGCGGAAGGTCCCTATTTTATTGTGAAAAAGCGGAGAAAAGAAAATTTATCCAATAAGTGAATTGTTGGTGAAATCTTCCGTTGGTCATGCTATAATGAAAAAAATATCTGCAAGGAGCAATCCATGGACGAACAGTATACCCCCATTCTCTCCGATGAGGAGCGGGCAGTTCTTCGCGCCCAGCGGGCGGAACGGCGGAAGGCCGCCCGGCAGGCCCGCCGCCGCAGGCAGCTTCGGCAGCTGTTGCCCGCAGGCGTTCTTTTGCTGGTCTTGACCTGCCTGTTGGCCGTCTGGGCCTCTCGCCGCACAAAGGAGGAGCCTGAATCGGAGCCGATTACCCCCGTTGCCGCCGCCGTATTGGCGGAAAGTCCCCCTCCCGAGCCGCCCCCCCTCTGGACTCCGGCGGAAACGGCGGATACCGCCCGTCTGGACGACACTTTTCCCAGCGCCTACGCCGTAGTCATTGACCGGGCTGACGGCACCATTCTGGCGCAGAAAGATTCCGAAGCTGTCATCAGCCCCGCCTCCATGACAAAAATCATGACGATTCTGGTGGCTGCTGAAAACCTGAAAAGCCTGGATGATACCGTTACCATCACCATCGATATCACGGACTACTGCTTTGTCAACGATTGCAGCGTGGTAGGCTATGAGCTGGGCGAGTCCGTCACAGTCCGGGAGCTGCTGTATGGTACCATCCTCCCCTCCGGAGCGGATGCCGCCCTGGCTCTGGCTATCTATGTCGCCGGGTCCCACGAAGCTTTCGTGGAATTGATGAATCAAAAAGCGGAGGAGCTCGGTATTGCGGACACCACGCATTTCACCAACTGCGTGGGATTGTACAACGAGGCCCATCACTGCACCGTCCGGGACATGGCGGTCATCCTCAACGCGGCCATGGAAAACGAGCTGTGCCGGGAGGTGCTGGACGCCCGCACCTATGAGACCGCTCCCACCCAGGAGCACCCCGAGGGCCAAATCCTCTCCAACTGGTTCCTGCGCCGCATTGAGGACAAGGATACCGGCGATGTGGAGGTCATCGGCGCCAAGACTGGCTATGTGATGCAGTCCGGCAACTGTGCCGCCAGCTGCGGCCGTGACAGAGACGGAAATGAGTATATCTGCGTCACCGGCAACGCATACAGCTCCTGGCGTGCCATCTATGATCATGTGGAGCTTTACAAGACTTACTGCAATTAAATGGCTTTCTGAAAGGAAGAGGAGGCATCCCGGATGCCTCCTCTTTATCGTTTATATGGGCTGCGTGGATCACAGAAATACCTCGTTGTCCTTCGGCTCGGCAAAGTTCTGCTCCAGCATCTTCACATGGGACAAAAACGCCTCGTCGTCAAAATACTTGGCGCCCTTGGTGCATTTGCGGACGCACCGCTGGCACTTGATGCAGGTGCCGGGCACATTGGACACGTTCTTCGGGTCGATGGCGCCCATGGGACACAGTCGGGCACAGGCACCGCAGTTGGTACACCTGGACAGATAAGTCTTGGGCTTTGCCTTCAGAAACTTGGCGGGCTGACCGTCAGTGCCCATGGGGATATAGTAGGGGGCGCCCGGGTCACCGGGGACTTTGACAGGCGCCGGGGTGTCCGTTAAGCTCTTTACCTTTACAGATATCCGTCTGGCAAATTCCTTCATCTCGAACTGGTCGCTCCAGCCGGGACGCCCATAGGCCAGCTCATCGGTAAATGCGTGCTGCCCCACAAAGGCGCCGGCGGCGACAGTGTGGAACCTGTCTCCTTCCAAAACCGCGCACAATTCCGCCAGGGAATTGTCGTAATTTCGGTTTCCGAAGGTCACGATTGCTACTGCCAGGGCACCATTGCCGTGGAAACGGCTCTGAAAATCCGGTAGGAGTTTGTTGGGCATCTTCCCCGCGTAGGTAGGTGTCCCCATCACCACCAGGTCTTTTTCTGTAAAGGAATACTCCTTTTCACGTTCAGCAGGCTTGGTGAAATTCACCTGTTCCAGAGGCAATCCCAGTTTCGCCGCCAGTTCCCCGGCGACGGTATTCACAGCCTTGTCCGTATTACCGGTAGCACTGTACCAAACCGCCCAGACCCTTTCGATGTTCATATGGCACTCCTTTCTGAAAAACGCAGGGACGGTCTCCGACCGTCCGTGGACGGCCAGAGGCCGCCCCTGCGGATGTCCTTCTGGTTTATAATGAAAAATCTGATTCGTTCAGTTGATGGGTGTCCAGGCTGGCCGGGCGGGGCGGCACCCGCTTCAAGGGGTCGTACTTGAACGCCCGGCAGTGGTGTTCCACAGGCACAATGCCCCGCTTCATGCAGGCCACCTCCCGCTCGTTGATCTGCTGGCCCCGCTGGCAGTAGGCGCAGCGGGGGTCAATATCCTTGCGAAACAGTTTCACGTTTCCCCCTCCGTTTCGTTACAAGGTGTACAGCTTGACGGCATCATCCTCCACCGTGGCTCTCACCTGGGTGATGGGATGCTCGTAGCTGTCGATGATCTTCGTCGCCATGGGGTCCTCCAACTCCTTCTGGATGGTCCGCCGCAGGTTCCGGGCACCGTAGGTCCGGGAATAGGACTTCTTCGTCAGGAACGTCACCAGGGCGTCATCGTAGGTGAACGCGATGGCCTTATCCTTCAGGGAGTCCACCAGCTCACCCAGCATGATGCGGGCGATGGACTGGAAATGCTCCTCAGTCAGGCGGTTGAAGGTAATAACAGCGTCCACCCGGTTAATAAATTCGGGACGCAGGAACTGCTGGAGAGCCTTCATGGCCCGATCGGCATCCTGCTCCTGCTGGGTGCGGCCAAAGCCCACAGTACCCTCCTTGGTGGCACTGCCGGCGTTGGAGGTCATGACGATGATGGTGTTCTCGAAATTGACCTTGCGGCCATGAGAATCGGTGATCTCGCCGTCGTCCAGAATCTGCAGCAGCACGTTCAGCACATCGGGATGGGCCTTTTCGATCTCGTCGAACAGGATGACGGCGTAGGGTTTGCGGCGAATTTTCTCCGTCAGCTGACCCGCTTCGTCATAGCCCACATAGCCCGGAGGAGAACCGACAATACGGGAAACGGAGTGCTTCTCCATAAATTCGGACATATCCAGCCGAATCAGGGCGTCCGGGGTGTTGAACAAGTCCGTGGCAAGCTGCTTCACCAGCTCGGTCTTGCCGACACCAGTGGGGCCGACGAAAATGAAGCTGACGGGCTTGTGCTTGGGAGAAATCCCCACCCGGTTGCGGCGAACGGCGGCGGACACAGCCTCCACGGCCTCGTCCTGGCCGATAATATGGCTCTTGAGCCGGGTCTCCAGCTGGCTGAGACGCTGGAACTCCTGCTCCCGGATCTTAGCGGCGGGGATCTTGGTCCACAACTCAATAACGTGGGCGAGATTCTCCATGGAGAGCTGAGGGTCGCCCTTTTCCAGCAGCACATCCAGCTCGGTGTGAAGCTGGAGCTCCCGGCTTTTCAGCTCCGCCATACGGGCATAGTCGCCCTCTTCCTTCTCCTCTTTTTCCTCCAGCATGACCCGCTCTTTCTCGTAGTCATCCAGTTCCCGCTGGACCTGCATCCGCCGGGAGATGTCCGGGTCCTTCAAGTTTAGGTCGGAGCAGGCCTCGTCGATGAGGTCGATGGCCTTGTCCGGCAGGAAGCGGTCGGTGATATACCGCTCGGAGAGCACCACCGCCTGGCGGATAATGCCATCGGAAATTTTGACGCCGTGGAACTTTTCATAGTTGGGCGCCAGACCCTTCAGGATCTGAATAGAGTCCTCAATGGAAGGCTCGTTGACGGTGACGGGCTGGAAGCGCCGCTCCAGAGCGGTGTCCTTTTCGATGGACTTGCGGTATTCGTTGAAGGTGGTGGCGCCGATGACCTGGATCTCGCCCCGGGAAAGGGCAGGTTTCAGGATGTTGGCGGCGTTCATGCTGCCCTCGGCATCGCCGGCGCCGACGATGGTATGGACCTCGTCGATCATTAAAATGATATTGCCAAGGCGTTTCACCTCGTCGATAAGGCCCTTCATACGGCTCTCAAACTGGCCCCGGAACTGAGTGCCTGCCACCAGGGCTGTCAGGTCCAGGAGGTAGACCTCCTTTTCCCGCAGCTTGAAGGGCACGTCGCCCTTGGCGATGCGTTGGGCCAGGCCCTCGGCGATGGCGGTTTTGCCAACGCCGGGTTCACCAATGAGGCAGGGGTTGTTCTTCTGGCGGCGGTTCAAGATCTGGACCACCCGCTCGATCTCCTGCTCCCGGCCGATGACCGGGTCCAGCTTGCCGTCCTTGGCCCGCTGGGTCAGGGAGATGCAGTAGCTCTCCAGATACTTCCGCTTTCCGTTCTTGGGTTCCTTCTTCTCCCGGCCCCGGCCGGAAGCGCCGCCCTCGTCGGCGCTCTCACTCTTGGGCACGTCACCGCCAGAGAACAGGCGGTTCAGGAAGGGGAAGGTGGCGGTCTTGCCATCTTCCTCGTCGCTGTCCTCGTCTCCGCCGGGCAGGTCCTCAATATTTTCCACGCCGCTCATGGCCTGCATCATCTCATTGCTGATGGTTTCCAGGTCCTCATCAGAGATACCCATGCGCTTCATCATGTCATCCACCTGAGGCAGGCCCAGGTCCTTGGCGCATTTCAGGCACAGGCCCTCGTTAACGGTCTTATCACCGTCCAGCCGTGAAATAAATACCACGGCGACGTTTTTCTTACATCTTGAACAAAGTGTCGGCTGCATGTTGACCTCCAACGCGCCCGGGGGCGCTCAAACAAAAATATCACGGTTCACTGTAAAAAAGAAAGCACGCTCAACGGCGTATAGGTCGTGAATACGCGCAGGATATGGGCTTGTGCAAACATCTCCTTCTCAAAGGAGACACCCAGACGCCGGGCCGCCCACACCGCCAGGAACAGCAACAGTGCGCCCTCGATCAGCCCCAGCAAGCCGCCGCCAAGGGCGTTCAGCCCCCGCAGTCCCGGCAGCCTGACCAGCAGATCCATGGCTTTGAACAGCACATGGAGCAGCACCAGCAGCGCCAGAAAAGAGAGAATATACAGCACGCCGTAGATCATGGACTGGGCGATGCTGGTCACTACCGCGGTGGCAACGGACACGCCGGTGTCCCGCACGGTCTCCTCTGTTTTCTTCACCAGGGAGCCCCGCACATCCTTATCCAGCCCCAGCAGGGCCAGCAACGGCTCGATCTCAAGTTCCGTTTCAGCTTCCGGCATTTGCGCCGTTTGCTTCTCTATGGCCGCGTCTACCTTCTGCTCGATGCGGTGCTCAATGAGCGGTGCGGCCAGCCGGGCCAGCGGACCCGAAAAGGTGGCGGCGATCATGCCCGCGCCAACCAGTGCCACGACCGCGATCACCAGTCCCGCCAGCGTTTGCAGCAGGCCCCGCTTGACGCCGAAAATAGTAAAGCCTACTAAAATCAGCACAACGACCGCGTCTATTATAACAGGTGCCGTCAAAAATGCCTACCTTCTCTCCTGTAAACGTTTTGTGAATTTGGGCGCCAAATCATGGAAGGAACAGCTTTGCGTACTCAGAGGACAGCAGCAGCGCCGACCCGTCCGACCGCACCAGGACGTCCCGGATAGACTCCGTACCCGCCAGGGATGCGTAGGTCTCCAGCGCCTGGTTGTAAATAACCAGCCGGTCCAGATACAGCACCGCCAGATACTTGCCGCAGGCGGAGATGTCCTGGACCTCCTCAGATACATCCAGGCTCCCCAGTTCCGTACCGTCGGCAGCGACGGTGACCAGCCGCCCCACGCTGCCGGACTGATAGCGGTTCAGCAGTACCGCGGCAAAGCCTTCGCCGTTCAGGTCGTATTCCCGGAGATGGGCCCCGTTATAGTCGTAGCTCCCCTCTACATTCCCCTTGGTGTCCGCAAAGGTCAGACAGGTATCGGACACCGTTGCCAACTTGCCGTCCACGCAGCCAATGGCAGCCACCAGACCGTCCGCCACATCATAATCCGCCGCCGGCTCCGTCTCGCTCAGATCGTACAGCACCACATTGCTGACAAAGGTGCCGTTCTCCTGCCCCAGGGTCACAGCCGCCAGGGCGTTGCCCTCGCCTGCCACCCAGGCGTCTGTCACGAAGCGGCGGGAGGAATTAAAAGCGAACACCAGCTCCATACCGTCGTCATAAACGTTGACGCAGCCCTTGTAGTTCTTCTTTTTGGCAGTCACCGCCATCCAACCCTTCTCGTTCAGGGTGGCGGAGAGGAAGGGTTCTTCCTCCGCGGCGGTCAGCGACAGCACCTCGCCGTTCCGGTCCACCACATACAGCGCCGTGCCGCCCACATCGTAGGCTACCGCCCGTTCGCCGCCGCTGTGCAGCGCCGGAGCGGCCATGTTGACCGCCGTAGACCACACTTCGCCGCCGCTGGCGTCCAACACCCGCAGCCGGGTGTCGGACAGCACCACCAGCCGGTCTCCCAGCACAGCGAAGCGGTTGCTGGCGGAGGCATCGTAGTCGTAGACAGAGCCGCTGCCGGCCTTTTCCGTGCTGCCATAGTTCAGATAGCGGCGCAGCGCGTCAAAGCCGGTGCCGTCCCGGTAGGCGGCAAACACCACCACCGCCAGAACGGCTACCAGCGTCAGGAAGAAAACAAGGAATCCCCGCAGCTTTTTCCGGGGCTTCTGCTCCTCCTCGCCGTCGTTGTCATTCCAAATATCTTTCGTCGTATCAGCCATTGAGTCGCTCATCCTCATACCAAAGTCTTGTCAGGTACAGTCCTCCCGGCGGCACAGTGGGACCTGCCAGGCGCCGGTCCCCGCTCTCCAGGATGACGGGGATATCCTCCGGAGCAAATTTGCCCTCCGCCGCGTACAGAACGGTACCGGTAATGGCACGAACCATATTATACAAAAAACCGTTGGCGCAGACCTTCAGTTCCAGCAGGTCGCCGTTCCGGGTCACATCGCACCAGTAGATCGTGCGGACGGTAGACTTCGTCTCCGTCCCCACGGAGCGGACTGCCCGGAAATCGTGGGTCCCCACAAACTGGTGGGCCGCCCGGTTCAGGAATTCCTCGTCCAGCTTCTTGGGATAGAAATAGGCCCGGTCCACATAAAACGGATTCTTGAACCGGGAGTTATAAATGCGGTAGGTATACTCCTTTTTGATGCACGAGCCGATGGCATTGAAATCCTCAGCCACCTCCAGGGCTTCCTTCACCATGATATCCTCCGGGGTGTGGGTATTGACGGCAAAGGGTAGCCGGTCCACGGGGATACGGCTTTCCGTGCGAAAATTGGCGATATAGTGCTCCGCATGGACGCCGGCGTCGGTGCGTCCGCAGCCGGTGAGGTGCACCGGAGCTCCGGTGATCTTCTCCAGAGCCTTCTGCAGGGTCTCGCAGACCGTGACGGCATTCTTCTGCACCTGCCAGCCGTGATAGGCGGTGCCGTTATACATCAGTTTTAAGGCAATGTTGCGCATAGTCTCTCCTTATTCCGGCCAGGTGAGGCGAGGATAGCCGTCATCGTCCTCTTGCCAGGTCTCCTCCGAACCGCTTTCGGTGATGGTCCAGCGGGTGTGGGTGAACTCATAAGTCAGGCCGTTTTCATCGGTGCAGGCGTAAGCCAGCAGCACTTCATCCCCTTCCTTGCAGGAGATGACCGGCTGCCAGTCTTCGACGGCATATGTATATTCGCCGTATTGCACCAGTTCCCGATCCAGTGCGGCGGGCTGCTCCGCTGTCAGGATACCGTTGACGTACACCCGGAATACAGGGTTCTGGATCTCTGCGCCGTCTCCTTCCCTGTTCTGCAGGTTAAAATTGTAACCATCTCCCAGGGTCAGCAAGCCTTTCTCTCCATCATACGCATCGCCCCCGCCGCCCCAGCCGTTGGCCCGGAGAGGCAGCAGCATGGCAACATCGGACCAGCTGCCAAGATCCTCGCGGGTGATGGTGCCGTCGGTGTCCGCGAGCACAGACAGCGTAAGGTCTCCGTTCTTCTCTGCCGGAATAGACACATCAGCAGTAAAGGCACCGTCACCGCGCCCGGTCATGGGAAATTCCGTCGTCTCTCCCGCCGCGTTCACCAGCAGGATAGCTCCGGTGTCCGTCCCCCACTGCCGCAGTGTCACGGAGACCCAGGTCAGCAGGGAACGGCTGTCGCTGTCCACGCCGGTGACCTGCAAGTCGTGGGCAGTGACCAAACGGACAGACTCCGCCATTTCCCGTGCTACCCGGTCGGAGATCCTATTCATGCTGTTATTCAGGTCTCCCAACTGATGCTTCGCGTTGTCCAGCTGACTTTTCACTTCCGATAGGGCAGCGCGCTGGGAGAGGTTCAGTCCCAGCAGTACGGCGCACAGGACCAGCGTCAGAAGCTGTAACCCATTCTTTTTCCAGAATGTCATGGCAAGACCTCCCGACTGTTTGATGGCGTGAAAGTTCCGGCTTTTAACATCTTACTGTCAAATGCCAAACCGCCGCAGCACCAGTACGGCTGCCAGTACCAAGCCGCCGATAGTCAGGGCAATATCGTCCCGGCGCTCGTATTTCAGAACGTGCAGCTTGGTGCGTCCCTCGCCGCCGTGGTAGCAGCGGCACTCCATGGCGGTGGCCAGCTCGTCCGCCCGACGGAAGGCACTGATGAACAGCGGCACCAGGATGGGGATGAGGGCCTTGGCCTTCTGGATAATGTTGCCGCTCTCAAAATCCGCGCCCCGGGCCTTCTGGGCGGACATGATCTTGTCCGTCTCCTCGATCAGGGTGGGAATGAACCGCAGGGCAATGGACATCATCATGGCCAGCTCATGAACCGGCACATGGAACCGCTTTAAGCCGTTCAACAGCCGCTCCAGGCCGTCAGTCAGGCTGATGGGACTGGTGGTGTAGGTCATCAGGAAGGTGCCCATGATGAGCAGCATGATGCGCAGCACCATGAAAACGGCGTTCCGCAGGCCCTCCTCCGAGATGCGGAGGAAACCCCACTGGAAAAGATAGGTCTCACCGGGAACGAAAAACAGGTTCAGCAGGCCGGTGAAGATGATGATGAACAGCACCGGCTTCAATCCCCGTACCAGCTGCTTGATGCCGACCTTGGAGATGCGGACGCAGACAGCCAGACACAGGGCCATCAGGGCATAGCCCACCACGCCCTTGGCGCAGAACAGGGCCACGATATACAGGACCACCAGTAAAATCTTCGTCCGGGGGTCCAGCTTGTGGGCCACCGTATTTCCCGGGAAATACTGGCCCAGGGTAATGTCCTTCAGCATACGGCACCGCCCTTCCGCAGCGCCAGAAGCTGCTTTTCCAGTGCCTCCACGGTATAGACCGCCGGGTCGATATCTACTCCCCGCGCTTTCAGGGCCATGGCGATGCGGGTCACCTGGGGCACATCCAGTCCGGCGGTGAGCAATTCATCCGCCCGGGCGAACACCTCCGCCGGGGTGCCGCTCATCAGGACATGGGCGCTTTTCAGCACCAGGATGCGGTCCACATTCTGAGCGATCTCGTCCATGCTGTGGCTCACCAGAATAACGGTCGTGTGCCGATTCCGGTGGAAGTCCCGGATGTTTGCCATCAGGTTCTCCCGGCCGGCCGGGTCCAAGCCCGCGGTGGGCTCGTCCAGCACCAGCACCTCCGGCTGCATGGCCAGCACGCCCGCCAGGGCCACCCGGCGCTTCTGACCGCCGGAGAGCTCAAAGGGGGACTTCTCCAACTGGTCGTCCCGGATGCCCACCAGACGGGCGGCCTCCCGGACGCAGCTGTCCAGTTCATCCCCGGTCTTACCCTGGTTGGTGGGACCGAAGGCGATGTCCTTATAGACCGTCTCCTCGAAAAGCTGGTACTCCGGGTACTGGAACACCAGGCCCACCCGGAAGCGGACGTCCCGAATCTTTTTCGGCTCCGCCCAGATATCCTTGCCCCCCAGCAGGACCTGTCCCGATGTGGGCTTCAGCAGGCCGTTGAGGTGCTGGATGAGGGTGGATTTCCCGGAGCCGGTATGGCCGATGATGCCGAGAAACTCCCCCTCGTAAACGTCAAAGCTCATATCCTCCACCGCGCTGCGCTGGAAGGGCGTGCCCACGCCGTAGGTGTGGGTCAGATTTTTGATTTGCAAAATGGGTTCCAAATCGCTTCTTCCTTCCAGTCAGTTTTTGGCTGCCGCCGCGATAGCATCGGCGCATTCCTCTACCGTCAGAGCATCCAGGGGCACGTTCCAGCCGTCTTTTTTCAGGCGGTCCAGCAGGTCCACCGTGTCCGGGGCAGTCAGTCCCATGGAGCGCAATTCGTCAATGCGGGCGAACACCTCTTTGGGGGTACCGTCCATGGCGACAAGCCCATCGTCCATGACAATGACCCGGTCTGCCTCCTCCGCCTCGTTCATATGGTGGGTAATGAGGATGACGGTGATGCCTTTTTCCTGGTTGAGCCGGTGGACCGTAGACAGCACCTCCCGCCGTCCCACAGGGTCCAGCATGGCGGTGGCCTCGTCCAGTACGATACACTCCGGCTCCATGGCGATAACGCCAGCGATGGCGATGCGCTGTTTCTGGCCGCCGGAGAGCAGATGGGGCGCGTGGGTCACGAACTCATACATGCCCACAGCCTTCAGGGCGTCGTCCACACGGCGGCGAATTTCCTCGGTAGGCACGCCCAGGTTCTCCGGGGCGAAGGCCACGTCCTCCTCCACCACATTGGCAACGATCTGGTTATCCGGGTTCTGAAACACCATGCCTACCCGCTGGCGGATGGCCAGCAGCAGCTTTTCGTCCAGGGTGTCCATGCCCTCCACATACACCTTGCCGCCGGCGGGCAGCAGAACGGCGTTGAAGGTTTTGGCCAGGGTGGACTTGCCGGAGCCGTTATGTCCCAGCACCACCACGAAGCTGCCCTTTTCGATTTCCAAATCCACGCCCCGCAGAGCGAACACCGGCTGGCCGCCCTCGTCCGCCGGGTAGGCGAAGCGGAGCTCTTTTGTTTCAATGATCGCAGACATAGCTCTTGTCACTTTCTCTTATTCTTTTCACAATTCTTTTGCCGAAGGCAAAAGAAGAAAATGAAATCATTTTTGTCAGGACACCCTCCAGAGGGGCTTCTCTTGCCCCTACGGGGCAATTCACCTTCTGTGCCTGACAAAGATTCTTTGACTTCAGGCGCCTTTACCCGCAAGGGAAGGCGGAGTCCCCTCTTTAAGGTTACTCGCTGAACCAGCGGCCTGTTGCGCCGCAGGGCAGGGCCAGGCTGGTCTCGGTGACAGGCAGGCCAAGCTCGTCCCAGGTGCACTTGCCGCCG
>SAMEA3663263__coassemble_318_pt1 | contig 13161 bp, 14 predicted proteins | sample SAMEA3663263__metabat2_high_PE_031 | metagenome-assembled genome bin SAMEA3663263 (sample SAMEA3663263) | pig gut metagenome | biome: pig gut; feature: pig-associated habitat; material: faeces | place: China | collected 2013 | reverse complement strand
GCCACGCGGACCTGATCGCAATAGGGCAGCGTGGAAAAGGTCTTGGAATTGCCGGTGATGCCGCCGACATCCAAAAACTCCGTCTGCATGGGGCCGGGGCAAACCGCCGTGGCGGTGAGGCCCTTGGGCCGCAGCTCCTCCGCCAGTCCCACGGTGAAGGAACTGACATATGCCTTGGTGGAGGAGTAGACCGTCATGCGGGGATTGGGGCAGAAGGAGGCGATGGAGGACACATTCAGGATGCAGCCGCCGGGAGTCATGAAGGGTACCGTCATATTGGTGACGGCGGTCAAGGCCCGCAGGTTCAGGTCGATCATCCGGGTCTGGGTGGAGGTCTCCATCTCCCCGATATTGCCCAGGTAGCCGCAGCCGGCGTTATTCACCAGCAGGATAATCTCCGGCTCCTCCTGCCGCAGCTTCTCCTGATACGCCATAAAGCTCATGGTATCGCACAGGTCCAGAGGCAAGCACTCCACCTGCTTGTCCGGCAGGGTGGCTGCCAGCTCCTCCAGCCGGTCGGCCCGGCGGGCAATGAGCCAGTAGCACTCCACCTCAGGAAACACATCCGCGATCTGGCGGACAAACTCCCGGCCCAGGCCGGAGGATGCGCCGGTGACGATGGCAGTTTTCATAGGGCCGCCTCCTTTGATGATTTTGATGGTTTAGTGGGTCTCGGGCTCGGGATACTCCACGCCCTGGGTGTCCACCCGGATGGACGCAATCACGACATCCTTCTTGGGCTTGTCGTTCATCATGTTCCGCTGGACCCGGGAGATATCGATGGCGATATCCTGGCCCTCGGTGATCTGACCGAAGGCGGCGTACTGGCCGTCCAGATGGGGAGCGGGAGCCACCATGATGAAGAACTGGCTGCCGGCGGAGTTGGGGGCCATGGTACGGGCCATGGACAGCACGCCGGTGGTGTGGACCAGATCGTTCTGGCGGAAGCCGTTAGCGGCAAACTCGCCGTTGATCTCATAGCCGGGGCCGCCCATGCCGTTGCCGTTGGGACAGCCGCCCTGGATCATGAAGCCGGGGATGACCCGGTGGAAGATCAGGCCGTCATAGAAGCCCTTATTGGCCAGAGAGATGAAGTTGTTGACCGTGTTGGGGGCTTTCTCGGGGTACAGCTCGCCGGTCATGACGCGGCCGTCCTCCATGGTGATGGTAACAATGGGATTGGACATAATTATCGATTCCTCTCTTTCATGGTGCGGTCGATCTCACGGGCAGCATCACGCTTGGCGGAGGCCTCCCGCTTGTCGTAGTTCTTCTTGCCCTTGCACAAGCCGATCTCCACCTTGACCCGGGCGTCCTTGAAATACACGGACAGGGGCACCAGCGTGTAGCCGTCCTGCTTGATAAGGGCGTGGAGTTTGCGGATCTCCCGTCTGTGCATCAGGAGCCGCCGGGTACGGACCGGGTCCCGGTTGAAGATATTGCCCTTTTCATAGGGCGAGATATGCATACTGTGGACGAACAGTTCGCCGTCCTTGACGGTGCAGTAGGAGTCCTTCAGATTCAGCGTACCGGCCCGGATGGACTTGACCTCCGTGCCGAACAGCTCGATACCGGCCTCATACTTGTCCTCCACGAAGTAGTCGTGGTATGCCTTGCGGTTCTGCGCCGCGATCTTGATGCCCTTTTTCTCCGTGGGGCCCACCTCTTTCGCCGGGAATTTTTGCGGAATTTTATATAGTATACCATGGGCGGGTAAATTCTTCAAGTGTAAGAACGGCCTTTCCATTTGGGAAGGAATGTGGTATACTGTTGAAAATATATTCTTTCCACAACGGTTTAAAACAAACAAAGAGGTGTACATCTATATGATAGACGCAAAGGACCTGGCGGAAAAGACACTCCGCCGGGAGGATAAATTTGAGGGAAAAATTTTAAACGTCCATGTAGACGAGGTACTGCTGCCCAACGGCAAGACCGCCACACGGGAAGTCGTTGACCATGTGGACGGTGTGGCCGTGCTGGCCCTGGACGAGCGGAACAACGTGCTGACTGTGACCCAGTACCGCTATGTGTTCGGCAGGACTCTCCTGGAGATCCCCGCAGGCAAGCTGGATCCCGGTGAGGATCCGGTGACCGGTGCCCTGCGGGAACTGAAGGAAGAGACCGGCGCGGTGCCGGACATTTTCCTGCCCCTGGGCCGTATCATCCCCGCTCCGGGCTGCTACGGCGAGGTGCTGCACCTGTTCCTGGCGAAAGGCCTCCACATGGAGGAACAGCACCTGGACCCCGACGAGTTTCTGAATGTGGAGCGCATCCCCTTTGAGGAGATGGTCCACCGCTGTCTCAACGGCGAGATTGAGGACGCCAAGACCGTAGCCGCCGTATTAAAGGCGAAAGTGCAGTTGGACCTGTGATCCCATTTTAAGTTTGGAGGCTTCCTATGGACAAACAGAAAACCGTCCTCATCGTAGAGGATGAGAAGAACATCGTGGATATTCTGCGTTTCAACCTCCAGCGGGAAGGGTATCAAACCCTTGAGGCCTACGACGGCGAGGACGGGCTGAACAAGGCCCGGACGGAGAATCCGGACCTCATCCTGCTGGATGTGATGCTGCCGAAGATGATCGGTTTCGATGTGTGCAAGGCCCTGCGGGCCGAAGGCAACAATGTACCCGTCATCATCCTTACCGCCCGTGAGGAAGAAGCGGACAAGGTGCTGGGATTGGAAATCGGCGCTGACGACTATATTACCAAGCCCTTCTCCATGCGGGAACTGATCGCCCGGGTGGGCGCCAACATCCGCCGAACCGCCATGGCCGCCCCCGCCGTGGCCACTGCCGCCGCCGCTGCCATGCCGGTGGCCGGGGACCTTGCCATCAACAACGACAGCCACCAGGTCTTCCGGGACGGAAAGCCCATCGACCTGACCCAGCGGGAATACGAGCTGCTGACCTTCCTGGCCAGTCATCCCAACAAGGTCTACTCCCGGGTGGACCTGATGGAGCAGGTATGGAATTACGGCTATGTGGGCGATGATGTCCGCACTGTGGATGTAACCGTCCGGCGCCTGCGGGAAAAAATTGAGGCCGATCCCGCCAATCCGTCGTACATACTGACAAGACGCGGCGCTGGCTATTATTTTGCCGTGTGACGCTCGCTTCTCTCCATTCCTATCCTTTAAAGAAGGTGATTTGGTATGTTTCGCAGCCTGCACATGAAGCTGACGCTGATCCTGCTGCTGCTCATTACTTCCCTGATGGCTGTGGTGGGTACGTTTCTGACCACCAGCGTCTCCAGCTTTTTTATCAACACCTTCTATGAGCAGATGGACAGTGTGTTCGGCGCGGACCAGCGGGACTTTGTGACGGACCTCCGCAGCGCTGCCGCCCAGGCGGACGGGGCCGAGCTTATGAAGAATATGCTGGATGTCAAAGCCGGTGAGCTGGGCATCGACTACCGCTCCCGGAATTACTTTATACTCGACGGCGTCACCGGCGCCTACCTCGCCGGCTCGGCGGAGGAGTCCGCTCTGCCCAGGGAGCAGAGTCCCAACCTGCTCACCGCCCGGAATGCCGCCGTCAGCGGTGACGAGACTGTGGTGGGCGACGCCAGCGACATCACTGCCGACTACATGGATGTGGCTGTGCCCATCCTGGGGGGAGACAACGCCTTTATTATTTATATTCTGGATTCCAAGGACACGGTCTCCGGGCTGAACAGCCAGCTTTTTCAGATCATTATGCAGGCACTGGTCATTGGCCTGCTAATCTCGGTGCTGCTGAGCTTCCTGCTGTCCAAGACCATGGTTGACCCCATTGAAAAGCTGACCGCAGGCGCCGTGGAGATCGCCGCCGGACATTTTGACAGTGCCCTACCGGTGGAATCCACAGACGAGATCGGTATTCTGACCGGCACCTTCAACGAGATGGCCGGCGTCCTGCAAAGTACCCTGGCGGCAGTGGAGAACGAGCGCAACAAGTTGGACACGCTGTTCCTCCACATGACCGACGGCGTGGTGGCCTTTGACCACGAAGGCACTGTGATCCACTGCAATCCCGCCGCCAAGACTATGCTCCACCGCCCCAGCCGGGAGATCACCAATTACGCCGAACTGTTCGGCTCCCTGTATCCATTCCAGGACATGCTGGCTCTCCAGCGGCCCAACTACGCCGAGGCCCAGATGCAGGTGGGAGAGCGGGCGCTGGAGGTCTATCTGGCGCCCTTCTCAGACAAAGCCAGCGGCGGCGTACTGGTGGTGCTCCACGACGTGACGGAGCAGCACCGCAACGAGGAACGCCGCAAGGAATTTGTGGCAAACGTGTCTCATGAGCTGCGGACCCCCCTGACCAACGTCCGCAGCTATGCCGAGACCCTGCGGGACGCCAATGGCGACATCCCCCCGGACATGGCAAACAGCTTTCTGGACATCATCATCACCGAGACGGACCGCATGACCCATATCGTGCAGGATCTGCTGACCCTCAGCCGTCTGGACTCCGGCAAGGCGGAGCTGGTTCTCTCCCGCTTCCCCTTCGGGGAGGCCATTGAGAGCGTAGCACGTGCCAACGCTTTGAACGCCAAGCAGCGGGGCCACGAGCTTCGCTACGACCCGCCGGAGAGCCTGCCCCTCATCGTGGGCGACCGCAGCCGACTGGAGCAGGTCATGATGAACGTGCTGGGCAACGCCATCAAGTACACCCCCGACGGCGGCCACATCCGCATCACCGCTGGCTCCACCGAGGAGACAGTGTGGATGGAGGTCTGTGACGACGGTATCGGTATCCCCGAAAAAGACCGGGCCCACATTTTTGACCGCTTCTACCGGGTGGACAAGGCCCGTTCCCGGGAATCCGGCGGCACCGGCCTGGGCCTTTCCATTGCCCTGGAGATCGTCCAGCGGCATCACGGCCAGCTGGAGCTGATGCCTCACGAAGGGCCCGGCACCACGATCCGCCTGACCCTGCCCATTTCTCAGGACCGCACCGCCCGGGCCTGACGGCCCATATCATTTGGAGAGGAGGAACGGCATGAACGAAAAGCGCCGACAGCGCCGGGACTTTCTGCAAAATCTGGCTATCACGGTGCTGGCCGTGTCCGCCGTGCTGCTCTTTGCACAGACGCAGCTATACTCCCTGAGCCCGGAGGCCAGCCTGCGCCGCTTTCTCTCCGGCTCCGCCCAAGCTGACGGCTCCGCGGTGTCCCAGCAGGACCTGCCCGTGACCGCGCCGGTGCGGGTCGCAGTCTCCGGTCCCTACGGCCGGTACGGCAGCATCACCGCCACCACCGGCGAAGACGATTTGCTCCGAGGGCTGCTGCGGGAAGTTCTGGGCTCCACTGGGACGTTCACCCACTGCGGACAGGAAGAGTTCCTCCAGTCTCTGCAAAATACCTCCGTCTATTATGACTTTCTTACAACTCTTCCCCTGTCCATTCTGGCTGAAACAGCCGGGACCGACAGTCCAAGCGAACCCTCTGCCCGCTATTTGGTGGTATCTGGTCCGCAAGACCCAGTATCCCTGTTCCTGTGGGATGGAGACACAAGTTATCTCCGCTGTTCCACCGCCGTTTCACTGAAAAGCCTGGAACAGACCGTGAGCCAGTATGAACTGGGCAGCGCCATGTTCGCCGCCGACCTGGCAGAGCAAGACATCAATGCCACGGACCTGTCACCCTGCTCCCTGTTCCTGGAGCAAACCCCGTCTCTGTCCTCTCTCACAAGTGAGATCCCCGCCTGGGATGACAGCCTGCTGCTTGCGGATCTGCGCTTCAATCCCAACACGAAAAACCGCTACACCGACAACGGCACAGAGGTCATCAGCGAGAGCGGACGCTCCCTGCGCCTCCGGCCCGACGGGAGCGTCACCTATCAAAGCGGCGGCGACGGTACGCTGTCAATTGAAGCCGCCGGGGATGTCCCAACGCTGAAAGAGGCTGTCGCCGGTGTAGGTACCCTGCTGAACAGCCTGCTGGCCCCCACCGCCGGAGATGAAGTCCTGTACCTTCAGAGCATCCGGCAAAGCGGCAGCCTGACCACTCTGACCTTCGCTTACCATGTGGGCGGCGTACCCGTTCGCTTTTCCGACGGTTCCAGCGCCGCCGAAGTCACCCTTGACCACAAAGCGGTTTCCGCCCTGTCCCTGCGGATTTGCCGCTACACAGCCACCGGGACGCCCTCCCTCCTTCTGCCGCTGCGGCAAGCGCTGGCCATCGCCCAGCGCCATCCCGGTGCCGAGCTGTCCATCGGCTACGCCGACTACGGCGCCGGCACTGTGGAGGTAAGCTGGCTGGCAGACTGATACCACAAGAAAGACGGTGAGCCCATGGACCGTTACCGGCTGAAAAACATCATTATCATTATCCTGCTCCTGGTGAACGGCTTTCTGGCCGGCTCACTGGCTATACGCCAGACCTCGGAAAGAGTCTCCCGCCGCCAGACAGAGGAGCAGCTGGTGGAACTGCTGGCCGCCGACGGCATCACTCTGGAGGCAGACAGCATCCCTGCCGGTGCCCCGCCCGCCGGTCTGTCCCTGCCCCGGGACATGGAGCAGGAACGGAAAGTGGCCGCCTTCTTCCTGGGTGGCAATCCCATCCGCAACGACCAGGGCGGTGAGATTTACGCCTACACCGGCAATACCGGCGGCGCCGCCCAGTTCCGCTCCGGCGGCAGCTTTGACATTGCCTGTGCCCGAAGCGGTGACGCCGGTGCCAATCTGGTCCGGGACTTCTGCCGCCAATTCTCTTACGATGAGCCGGTCTTTATGCTGGACGACGACGGCAGCGGCACCGCCGCCGCCGTATGCCTGCGGGGCAAGATGCCTGTGTTCAACTGCACTGTCACGTTTACCCTGGATCGGGGAACGCTGATGGCCGTCAGCGGCACGCTGCTGCCTGAAAACGGCCCCGCCTCCTCCTATGACCAGAAACCCCTGTCCGCCGCCGCGGCCTTGACCGCTTTCCAGAAGATGCGGCGGGAGCGGCAGGCGGCGGTATCCTCCATTGCGGGGATTTCCCCCTGCTATGAACTGCAAAGCACCGCCTCCGCTTTGACGCTGGTGCCGGCATGGTGTATTACCACCGACACAGAGGATTATTATGTAAACTGCATTACCGGTGTTGTGACCACCGGCTGATTTGGATTTGAATGGCGCAGGGCACCCTTCCTGGGTTCATCTCCGCGCTAAGAGCCGGGCCACGCCCGATTGCGCTCCGAAACGTCCTGCGGGCTAGCCGCGCACACCCTTCCTTCCCGTTTTCCTACATTTCCGGGGTTATCGACAGCCTGTTGGATTTTTCCATATTTTTGTTTTTGGTTTACATCTCAAAGGAAAGGTTTGCAATTCCCGGAACGGTGTGGTATGCTAAATATGTACGAGTATTGCCATTTGTTTGGTATGAAGCTCCGTCCCGCGGGCAAACTGACTCCATGGGAGCAGGCTCTGCCTTCACAAAAGAATAACTGTCTTGAAGAGAGGGTCAAGATTTGACTAAATATATTGTACAGGGCGGTAAGCCCCTGTTTGGCGAAGTGGAGATCAGCGGTGCTAAGAATGCCGCGGTCGCCATCATTCCCGCCGCACTGCTGGTGGACGGTGTGTGCCGTATTGAAAACATCCCCCAGATTTCCGACGTCACCATGAGCCTGAAGATCTTGGAGCAGCTCGGCGCCGGCATCCGTTCCATCAATCCCCACACGGTGGAGATCGACTGCACCCATATCCACACCACCCGGACCAGCTATGAGCTGAGCCGGAAGATCCGCGCATCTTATTACCTGATCGGTGCTCTGCTTGGCCGGTTCGGTCAGGCCGAGGTCGCCATGCCCGGCGGCTGCAACTTCGGCGGTGTCCGCCCCATCGACCAGCATGTCAAGGGCTTCACCGCTCTGGGCGCCAAGGTCGTGGTGGAGGGCGGCTTTATCCACGCCTCCGCCAACACAGGCCGGCTGAAGGGTGCCAACGTCTATCTGGATGTGGTCTCCGTGGGTGCCACCATGAACATCATGATGGCCGCCGTCATGGCCGAGGGCAATACCGTCATTGAAAATGCCGCCAAGGAGCCCCATATCGTGGATCTGGCCAACTTCCTCAACTCCATGGGTGCCAATATCCGGGGTGCCGGCACCGACACCATCAAGATCCGGGGCGTATCACAGCTCACCGGTGGCAGCTATGCCATCATCCCCGACCAGATCGAGGCGGGTACCTACATGGCCGCCGTGGCCGCAACCGGCGGTCAGGTGCTGGTGAAGAATATCATCCCCAAGCATATGGACTGCATCACCGCCAAGCTGGTGGAAATGGGCGTTGAAGTGCAGGAAAACGAGGATACCCTTTTGGTCCGCCGCATGAAACGGCTCCAGAAGACTAACATCAAGACCCTGCCTTATCCCGGCTTCCCCACCGATATGCAGCCTCAGATCACCGCTGCACTCTCCCTGGCGGAGGGTACTTCTCTGGTGACCGAGGGCGTGTGGAGCAGCCGTTATCGCTACGTAGATGAATTGAAGCGTATGGGTGCCAATATCCAGGTGGACGACAAGACCGCCGTGGTGGAGGGCGTGGACCATCTCACCGGAGCCCCCATCCAGGCTTACGACCTGCGGGCCGGTGCCGCTCTGGTCATCGCTGCCCTGGCTGCCCAGGGCCAGAGCGAGATCAGCAATGTCCAGTATATCGAACGGGGCTATGAGGACATTGTTTCCAAGTTCCGGGCTCTGGGCGCAGACATCCGGGCTGTGGATGAACCCGAGGAACGGGAGTCCGCCGCCAACGCGGGCTGAGCCCGGCGATATTTGCCCCATTTTTGAACCATATAAAAGCGTCCGCCGAGGAGGATGGCGACCTTAGTCGGCGTTCTCCTGGGCGGATGCTTTTATCTATTTAGAAGCGAGGTAGTTTTTTGACCACCATACATACCCTGGCCAGCGGTTCTTCCGGTAACGCGCTGCTGGTCTCCCACGGCTCCACCCACCTGCTGGTGGACGCCGGCATCTCCTGCCGCCGCATCACCACCTGCCTTGCGGCTCTGGGACTGGGCTTGGACGACGTAAGCGCCCTGCTCATCACCCACACCCACTCTGACCACATTGCGGGGCTCCAGACCCTGCTGAAAAGGAGCTCCTTTCCGATTATCTCCAGTGGCCGGGTGGGCCGGGAACTGGTCTATCGGCTGGCGGGCATAGAGCCGAGATTTCAGGAGATTGAGTTATGTCAACAGTATCAGGTTGACTGTCTGACCGTCACTGCTTTTCCAACATCCCATGATGCACCAGGCTCTTGTGGCTACCGCATCGATGGTTCCGACGGCAGTATCGGCATCCTGACAGATACTGGTTATGTCACCCAGGAGGCGGAAGGGGCTTCCGTCATGGTCCTGGAGGCCAACCATGACGTGGAAGCCCTGCGCAGCGGACCTTACCCCTACTATTTGAAAAAGCGCATCCTGGGCAACCAGGGGCATTTATGCAATGACGACGCTGCCCGGTTTGCCGTGACGCTGGCGGAGGCCGGAGCGTCGGAGATTGTGCTGGCCCATCTGAGTAAGGAGAACAACACCCCCGCTATGGCCCGCAACGCCGTGGAAACGGCGCTATGCGCCGCAGGCTTGGCCCCGACGCTCACCGTGGCGCCCCGGGACTGTCTGAGCGAAGCCTATCCCGTTATCAGGAGGACCATATGCAGAAAGTGACCATCCTCTGCGTTGGAAAACTGAAAGAGAAGTTTTACGCCGACGCCGTGGCGGAGTATACGAAACGGCTGGGGCGCTTCTGTAAATTGGAGATTGTGGAACTGACCGAAGAACGGTTGCCGGAGGCCCCCTCCCCTGCTCAGATCGGAACCGCACTGGCCAAGGAGGCGGACGCCATTCGCTCCAAGCTGCCGCCCTCTGCTTATGTCATCGCCATGTGCGTGGAGGGAACGCCCCGCTCCAGCGAAGAATTGGCCCGACTGATGGCCGACAGCGCCAGCCGCGGGGACAGCCATCTGGTGTTCCTGATCGGCGGGTCCTTCGGGCTGCATCCCTCTGTGAAATCGCTGGCGGCGGTAAAGCTGTCCATGTCCCCCATGACCTTCCCCCATCATCTGGCACGGGTGATGCTTCTGGAGCAAATCTACCGGGCGTACCAGATCAACGCGGGTAGCAAGTATCATAAATAATACGATCCTTCAATAAAACCATTTAAAAATGTTTTTATCACTGTGCGAAGCACCGTGCCGCCTTCGGCGGTGAAAATCGTATTAAACAACATTTTCAGTGGTTTTGCCGCTAGCGCCGCAAAATGCGGCGCTATAAAACGATTCAATCGTTTTATTGGAAATCAGTATACGAGGAGGATATTCATGGAACAGGCGAGAGATTTTTGGGCCATGGCTGACCGGAGCCTGCTGGACCGCTGGCCCAAAGGCGCTGACGGACAGCCGGAGAAGGCAGAAAAGCTGACCTGGCAGCCGGAGCTGGGTGGGATGGCGGACATCCTTCTCTCCATGCTGGAGGGATGCGGCATCCCCGCCTTCAAGGTGGGTACCCAGGGCAAGGTGGTGCTGGGCTTCGCCGGTCTGGGCGTAGAGATTTACGTGCCCGCCTCCCGGTTGGAGGAGGCCACGGCGCTGCTGGAAGCGCCGGAGGACACGGCCAATTGAGTTGACATAACTTCATGGAGGTCTTTCTGTTGAAGCATGATTTTAAGGAACACAGGGGCCGTTCCGGGCTTTCCCATACGGAATTGGCCCAGGAAGCAAGGTCTTGGAAGATCCGGGGCATCGCGCAGCTTGTACTGGCTGCTGTGACTGTCATGTTCCTGACTCTGTACAAGCTCCGTGATTCGTTCTTTTTCCTGGCCGTGGGCCTTGGCTGTGCTGTTATAATGGTGATCCTGCTGCTCCTCAGTTCCCGCTGTCCCATCTGCGGCCATGAGATCCGCCGGTGGGAACGGCACTTCGGGACTCTGTTCTTTCGCTGTCCCGACTGCGGTTTTTCTATCCATGCGGGTAAGGAAGAAACGAATTGAGTTTTTTGCTTGAAAAGGAGTCTGTGATGAAAAACGAAGCGCCAATTCCCCAACGGGACCCCCTGCGGAAGTCCATCGAAGCCTGGGAGCGGCGACGCCGCCTGCGGTACATTCTGGTCCCTGTGGGCATTCTGCTGCTGATCGTGGGGCTCACACTGCGGCATACCGTGCCCGGTAAGATCATGGCAGTCCTGGGCACGATCTTCGTTGGAATGTACCGTTATAACGGCAGCCGCTGCCCCGTCTGCGGACACTACAACTACGACCGCAAGGGCCGGGAGTACCACTGCCGTCTCTGCGGCTTTGACCATTACGATATGTGACCTTCTCCCCGGAATGGGGCTGACTTTGTGACGACCGCTTCATTCACTTACCATATATCTAATTCTAATAGGAGGAATGAGAAATGGATTTCATGAAGGAATACGAGAAATGGCTGGCAAGCCCCGCACTGTCCGCTGAGGAGAAAGCGGAACTGGAGGCGATCAAGAACGACCCCAAGGAAATCGAGTCCCGGTTCTACGGTCCCCTGGAGTTCGGCACCGCCGGTCTGCGGGGCACCATGTATGTTGGACTTCATAACATGAATGTCCACGTCATCCGCTGGGCCACCCAGGGCTTCGCCGACGTCATCGCCGCCGAGGGCGAGGAGGGCAAGCGCCGGGGCGTGGCCATCTGCATGGACTGCCGCAACCACTCCCAGGAGTTCGCCGTGGAGGCCGCTAAGGTCTGCGCCGCCAACGGTATCCACGTCCGCATTTTCGAGTCCCTGCGGCCCACTCCCGAGCTGAGCTTTGCCGTCCGGGAGTACCACTGCCAGGCGGGCATCAACGTCACCGCCAGCCACAACCCCAAGGAGTACAACGGCTACAAGGTTTACTGGGAGGACGGCGCCCAACTGCCTCCCCACCATGCCGATGCCATCGCCAAGCGGCTGGGCGAGATCGACATCTTCAACGACATCAAGACCATGGACTATGACAAGGCCGTCAAGGCGGGCCTCATTGAGGTCCTGGGCACTGAGACCGACGAGAAGTTCCTCGCCAACGTCATGAGCCAGGTCAACGACGCAGAGACCGTCGCCAAGGTAGCCGACACCTTCAAGCTGGTATACACTCCCTTCCACGGCACCGGCCACAAGCTGATTCCCGAGGCGCTGAAGCGGCTGGGCATCAAGCACCTTATCTGTGTGCCTGAGCAGATGGTCATCGACGGCAACTTCCCCACCGTTGTCTCCCCCAACCCCGAGAACCCCGAGGGCTTCTATCTGGCGGTGGATATCGCCAAGAAAGAGGGCGCCGACTTCATCCTGGGCTCCGACCCCGATGCCGACCGCGTGGGCATCATGGTCCGAACCAAAGACGGCGAGTTCAAGGTCATCTCCGGCAACCAGACCGGCGTTCTGCTGCTGGACTACCTGATCGGTGCCATGAAGCGCTCCGGCAAGCTGCCGGAGAAGCCCGTGGCTCTTAAGACCATCGTCACCACCGAGATGGCCCGCAAGGTGGCTGAGGTCAACGGCCTCCAGAGCTTCGACACCTTCACCGGCTTCAAGTTCCTGGCGGAGAAGAAGGACAAGCTGGAAAACTCCGGCGAGGGCAAGGTCATTTTCGCCTATGAGGAGAGCTACGGCTACATGGTGGGCGACTACGTCCGGGACAAGGACGCCGTCACCGCCTCCCTGCTGCTGACCGAGATGGCCGCCTGGTACGCCGCCCAGGGCATGACGCTGGCCGACGCGCTGGACGCCCTGTATGAGAAGTACGGCTACTTCGCTGAGCACACCTACAACCTGGTGATGCCCGGTCTGGACGGTCTGCGGGATATGGCCAACCTAATGAAGTCCCTCCGGGAGAATCCTCCCGCCGAGATCTCCGGCGTGAAGGTCGTAACCCGGAAGGATTACCAGGACGGCTCCGTCACCGACACCGCCACCGGCGCGCAGAGCTGCATGGAGCTGTCCGGCTCCAACGTGCTGCGGTTCGAGATGGCCGACGGCACCTCCGTCATCGTCCGGCCCTCCGGCACCGAGCCCAAGATCAAGGTCTACATCCTGGCCCAGGGCAAGGACGCCGCCGACGCTGCCGCCAACGTGGAGAAGTACGGCAAGTGGGTGGATGGCCTGAAAAAATAAGATTCTCTGTTCGCACCGGCGCCCGCCATCCGAAAAGATGGCGGGCGCTTTTCTGATA
>SAMEA3663263__coassemble_313_pt1 | contig 13292 bp, 12 predicted proteins | sample SAMEA3663263__metabat2_high_PE_031 | metagenome-assembled genome bin SAMEA3663263 (sample SAMEA3663263) | pig gut metagenome | biome: pig gut; feature: pig-associated habitat; material: faeces | place: China | collected 2013 | reverse complement strand
CTCCCGCTCCCGGTCGTCCACCATGCGGGTGGCTACGGACTGAACGCGGCCTGCGGACAGGCCCCGGCGGATCTTCTTCCACAGCAGAGGGGAAAGCTCATAGCCCACCAGGCGGTCCAGGATGCGGCGGGCCTGCTGGGCGTCCACCAGGTTCTGGTCGATGTCCCGGGGCTCCTGAATACTCTCCTGCACCACCTTCTTGGTAATTTCGTTGAAGGTCACCCGCTTCGTCTTTTCGTCCGGCAGGTTCAAAAGCTGCTTTAAGTGCCAGGAAATGGCCTCGCCCTCCCGGTCCGGGTCGGTTGCGAGATAGACGGTGTCCGCCGCCTTGGCGGACTTTTTCAGGTCGCTGATAATATCTTCCTTGCCCTTGATAGGCTTGTAGATAGGTTCAAAATCCTTCTCCACATCCACACCGATGGTACTCTTGGGCAGGTCACGCAGATGGCCCATGCAGGCCTTTACGGTAAAATCCTTGCCCAGGTACTTGCCGATGGTCTTTGCCTTCGCGGGAGACTCCACGATGACCAGACTGTGATTTGCCATACTTACCTCCAGGCGCCCCCAAGGGCGCGTTTCTTATGCCATTTATTCACAAAGCGTCACAGCCCGGGTATATCGTTTCCCGCTGTGCTGTGTCACAAAATGTTCGATTTCAAGTAGTGTCAGGGCCGACAGCACCCGTCGGGTGGGGATGCCGGTCTGCTCGATCAGGTCGTCCACCAGGGCCGGCTCCTCCGCGTCCAGCACGCGCAGCAGGGCAATCTGGTCGTCGGTCAGGCTCAGATCATCTTTCTTCAGATCCAAGGTGGGCGGCACGGGCTTCGGCTCCGCCTTCTGTCGGGCCTGATAGCCCAGTGTGACAGGCTGTTCCTTCGCGCCGTCCTGGTTCAGCTTGTCCGGGAACCGCCCCGCATACTCCCGGAGGATGTCCCAGGCATCGCTCACCAGCCCGGCGCCGTCCCGGATCAGGCGGTTGCAGCCCACGCTGGTGGGCGCGTCAATGGGCCCGGGGACGGCGAACACGTCCCTACCCTGCTCCAACGCCGTCTCTGCGGTAATGAGGGCGCCGCTGCGCTCCGGGGCCTCTACCACCAGCGTGGCGAGAGACAGGCCGGAAATAATGCGGTTTCTTGCGGGGAAATGACTCCCCGCCGCTTCTGTGCCCGGCGGATACTCGCTGAGCAGCACGCCCGCCGCGGCAATATCCTCATACAGGTAGCGGCTCTCATAGGGATAATGGACGTCCAGTCCGTTGCCCACCACGCCCACGGTGACGCCGCCAGCCCGGAGGGCGCCCCGGCTGGCCGCTGCGTCGATGCCCTTTGCCAGGCCGCTGACCACCACGGCACCGCCGCCGGTCAGGCCGTAGCCCAGCTTTTCCGCGCAGGCAATGCCGTAGGGTGTGCAGTCCCGGGTGCCTACCACGGCCACCGCCGCCTCCTCGTCGAAGGCGGGCAGGCGGCCCTTCACATACAGCAGGCAGGGCGGGTCATAGATATTCTGGAGCCTGCCGGGGTATTCCGCGTCCTGGATGGTCAGGATCCGCAGACCCAGCCGCTGGCAGTCCGCCAAAACTTTGTCAGCCTTGTCCAGCTTGTGGTCTTCCAGGGCATGCACCTGGTCCCGGGTAATGCCCTCTGTCAGCAGGAGTTCCCCTGCGTCGGCGTAAAATACGTCCTCTGGGCTGCCGAAATGGCGCAGCAGCGCCAGCCGGGTCTGATTGGACACGCCCCGGCACTCCGACAGCCATACCCAGTATTTTAATGCCGACATTCGAGCATCTCCCTTCGCTTAATCGTTCCGTGCGGCCTCCCACAGCAGCACCGTAGCCGCCATAGCCGCATTCAGGGATTCGCAGTGGTCGCTCATGGGGATGAGGACGGTCTGATCGCAGACCGCCAGCAATGCTTGAGAAAGGCCCTTTCCCTCGCTGCCGATGGCGATGGCGCACCGGCTGTAATCCAGGGTCCGGGCGTCCACGGTATCCGCCCGGAGGGCGGCGCCGTAGAGGGGCAGGCCGCTATTCGTCAGCAGCCGCCGCAGATTCGGAATGTCGCAGTTCCACACCGGGCAGCGGAACACCGCGCCCATGGTGGCCCGGACGGTCTTGGGATTGTAAAGGTCGGCGCAGCCGTTCACCAGGAACATGCCGTCGGCCCGGAAGGCGTCCGCCGTGCGGAGGATGGTACCCACGTTTCCGGGGTCCTGCACACCGTCCAGCACCACATATCGCTTTCCGGGCAGCATCTCCGGCAGGGCCGGAGCGCGCATGGCGCACACCGCCAGCACGCCCTGGGGCGCCTGGGCAGGGGAGACGGACTTCATCACGTCCGCCGGCACGGATACCAGCCGCACCCCCGCCGGGATGGGCGGCAGGGCGGCGTCTTCCGTGCAGACCACGGTGCGCAGGTCGCCTCCGTGGAGGAGGGCCTCCTCCAGGAGTTTCGGACTGTCGCAGAGGAATTCGCCGCATTTCCGGCGGTAGGCCCGGTCAGAGGCCAGCTTCCGCAGGTGGGTGCACAGGGGATTGCTCCGGCTGGTAATGGTCTCCATGGCCTGTTCCTCCTTTCGTGTTGAAAACGGCCTGCGGACGGAAGCATGCCTCCATCCACAGGCAGAAATAGGTTCATTTCAATGGCTACGTGCGGAGCCGGTGATCCGGTCTTCCAGGTTCCGAAGCCTGTCCCGCACCCGCAGCCGGGAAAACAAGTCGGCGCGGAGCAGGTCGATCAGGGAGCAGAACACATAGATGGTCAGTGCCGTGCCCAGCACGCCCAACAGCAGTAGGGGTGCGGAGCGGCCGGCAAAGGCCGTAAAACCGTCCGTAATGATATACTTCCACACCAGGGGCTGGGCGTGGATGAGATACACGCTGAATGCCAGCGGAGAAGCCGCAGCCACCAACTTTTGCAGCCACAGCGGCAGCCGCAATCCCCGGAACAGCGCCAGCAGGAAGATACCCGCCCCCAGGATGGTAGGCGAGGTGTAGCTGATGAGAACGCCGCTGCTCTCACCGAAAAACGACAGCATCCCATGGTCGGCTCCCAGCTTCACCAGCCACGACACTCCCACCACAGTCCCATAACCGAGTAAGGCCTTTGGGGGGGTAATCTTCCGCAGCGCGTCGTATTTCCCCAGATACGCGCCGATGACATATACCGTTATCAACCACAGGGGGCCGTATCCGCCCTGGAGGCCGAAGGTATCCCTGCGGAGCACCGTCGGCAGGACGGACAAAAAGGCCACCAGCGCAAGGACGAGCCTCCGAAGTTCTTCCCTCTTCAGACCGTTCACCGCTGCGTTGATCAGCGGCAGGAAGAGGAACAGGCAGAAATAAGCAGTGAAATACCAATACTGGTTGAACATGACCGGAAAGATGGCCCGCAGCCATTCTCCCGCACTCACTGAGCCCGGTAGCACCAGGGCGAATACAGCGGTGATGGTGACTGTGTAAAACACCACCCGCAGCCACAGCGCGGCCAGGTCGGCATACCGGCACCGCGTGCCGAAGCCCACATAGCCCGAGATCAGGGCATAACAGTCCACCGCGCAGTAAGCCGCGGTCTCCAAAAGCCATGCCGTCTCGTACCGGATGGACAGCGGCGGTGCGGCCTGCAGGACCCCGCCCTTGCCCAGAATATGCAGGATGACCACCATCAGCATGGCTATCATCCGCAAAAGGTCGATTCCGTAATTGCGTTGTTTTCTTGTTTCTGTGCCCATGTCCTCCATCCATTTCTCTTGAGATCAGGACTGTGGGAAGCCGCGGACATTCAGTCCAGGGGCTTCATGGTGGGGAACAAGATAACCTCCCGAATGGTATCCTGGCCCGTCAGCAACATGACACTGCGGTCGATGCCGATACCCATGCCGCCCGTAGGAGGCATACCGTACTCCAGGGCGTTCAGGAAATCCTCGTCCAGCATCTCTGTCTCGTCGTCGCCCCGCTCCCGCTGCTCCGCCTGCTTCTCAAAGCGGTGGCGCTGGTCGATGGGATCGTTCAGCTCAGAGTAGGCGTTGGCCAGCTCACTGTGGCAGATGAACAGCTCGAACCGCTCGGTGAGCCGGGGGTCTTCGGGACTGCGCTTGGTCAGGGGGGAGACCTCCACAGGGTACATGGTGATGAAGGTGGGCTGGATCAGCTTCTCCTCCACCCGCTGGTCAAAGCAGGCGTACAGGGCATTGCCCCAGGTGGGCTCGGCGGCTTCCGCCAGTTCCACACCCACAGCCTTGGCGGCGGCCACGGCCTCGGCATCATCGGTGATGGCGCCGAAATCGATGCCCACATACTCACGGACAGCGTCGATCATGGTCAGGCGGCGCCAGCCGGGAGCCAGATTGATCTTCTCGCCCATCCACTCCACTTCATAGGTGCCCAGAATCTCCTTGGCGGCGCCGGAGAGGATACCCTCGGCAATATCCATCATACCGTGGAAGTCAGTGTACGCCTGATACAGCTCCACAGTGGTAAACTCGGGATTGTGCTTGGGATCCATGCCCTCGTTGCGGAAGATGCGGCCGATCTCATACACACGGTCCATGCCGCCCACGATCAGCCGCTTCAGAGGCAGCTCCGTGGCGATACGCATGTACATATCGATATCCAGGGTGTTGTGGTGGGTGATGAAGGGCCGGGCGGCGGCGCCGCCGGCAATGGTGTTCAGGACCGGGGTTTCCACCTCGATATAGCCCATGTTGTCCAGGTAGTTCCGCATGAACTTGATGAACTGGGAGCGGATGACGAAGTTCCGCTTCACCTCGGGATTGACCATCAGGTCCACATACCGCTGGCGGTAGCGCAGCTCCCGGTCCTGCAGGCCGTGGAACTTCTCCGGCAGGGGCAGCAGGGATTTGGAGAGCAGGGTGATGTTCTTGGCCCGGACGCTCATCTCGCCCCGCTGGGTGCGGAAGACCTCGCCGTCCACGCCGACAATATCACCGATGTCGTACTTCTTGAATTTCTTATAGACTTCCTCGTCCATCTCGTCCTGGCGGGCGTAGAGCTGGATGCGGCCATCCCGGTCCTGAAGGTCGCAGAAGCTGACCTTGCCCATGCCGCGCTTGCTCATCAGGCGGCCGGCCACCTTCACGCTCTGGCCCTCCATGGCGTCGAAATTGTCCTTGATCTGCTGGGAGGTGTGGTCCCAGTCAAACCGGGTCTGCTGGAAGGGATCCTGGCCCTCGGCCTGGAGGGCGGCCAGCTTTTCCCGCCGGACCTTCCGCTGCTGGTTCAGGTCCTGCTCGGGGGCGGCCTGCTGATTATTCTTCTGTTCAGACATATGGTTTCTCCTTACCCCTTGGTTTATCGCTCAATCTTCCGCACCGTATAGGTGATGGTACCCCGGGGGGCTTCCACGGTGACGGTGTCACCCTCCTTGGCGCCCAGCAGCGCCTTACCGAAGGGAGATTCCTCGGAAATGATACCGTGCATGGGGTCCGCCTCCTGGGAGCCTACGATCTTGTAAGCGGGCATCTCCTTCCCGGCGGCGTCGGCCACCGTCACCTTGCAGCCGATGGTGACTACGTTGGTAGGCGCGTTGGCCTCGTCCACGATGACCACATGCTGCAGGATCTCCTCCAACTCGGCGATGCGGGAATACAGCTTGCCCTGCTCGTTCTTGGCCTCGTCGTATTCGCTGTTCTCGCTCAGGTCACCGAAGCCCCGGGCCACCTTGATCTGTTCAGCCACCTCATCGGAACGGGTTGTCTTCAGGTAATTCAGTTCTTCCTGCAGCTCCTGGGCGCGGGCAGCGCTCATTTTGTATTCTTTTTCCATATCGTCGTTTCCTTTCTGCTATCTTGTGCAGGGGAAATCTGGAAGTTCTCCGCCGCACATACTTATTCTATATTATCACAGCGTACTATTATAGAGGTTGATTTTCAGAATGTCAAGCCCGCGCTCCGGCTACCGTGACCTGCCCCGGCCGCAGGACCCCCGCCTCCCGCAGAGCGGCTAGTAGCTGGCCCCGGTCCGCTCCCTGCGGCAGGGCCTCCTCCGCAGCGGGCGGCAGGCTGATAGGCGGCAGAGCCTGGGTTTCGTCGTACAGCGTCAGCACCGCCGGGTCCTTCCGTACCAGGTCCGTCCTCGGGTCGAACAGCACCAGGGCCTCCGCTCCCTCCAGCTGCTCTTTGGACGGTCCCAGCAGTAGCGACACCCCGTATTCCCTCCGGAGCTGGCGGCACAGTTCCTCACCGCCGTAGGGCAGGTCCAGCAAAACGTAGCGGTGCCGCAGGCACAGCTCCGTCACCGTCCGCACCACCTCTCCGGTGAGCTGAGCAGCACAGACAGCCACCCGTGCCCCCGCCGTGCCCTTCCCCTGCTTTTCCAGCACCCAGCGGACCCAATCCGCCGCCAGTGCCCGTCGCAGTGGCAGGGTGGACACAGGCCTTACGCCGCACCGGGCCAGTTCCCGGCCGTAGGGAAATCCCTCCGGTAGCACCGCCTGGGTAACGCCCATCTTCCGCAGCCGCTTCCCCGCCGCCAGTACCCGGCGGCGAAGCACTGTCTCCGGCGTCCGTGGCCCCCGCAGCACCCCCATCCGGTACAGCCGCAGGTGCAGCACGATCTCCTCCTTTACCGCGGCGGCCTTCCGCCGCTTTCCCCGCTCCGGCAGGACCCATTCCAATAAAGCGATCATAAAGCAACCCTCCCGCCCCATGGTATGGAGCGGGAGGGGGAATTATGTGCTTTAAGCGGAACCGGACAGGGTATAGCCCGTCAGATACCCCTTGCAGGGCGAAGCGCCGTGGTTCAGGGGATTGATCCGCACACCGTTCTCCGTGATCTCAAAGTGGAGATGAGGGCCGGTGGAGTGGCCCGTGGAGCCGGTGATACCGATCACGTCGCCCTGATTCACATACTGCCCCGCTTCCACCTTTCGGCTGCTCATGTGTCCGTACAGCGTGGTGTTGCCGCTGCCGTGGGAGATGACCACATAATTGCCGTAGGAGCTGGAATACTGGGACACGATGACAGTGCCGGACTTGGCGGCGTAAATGGGACTGGTGTAGCCCACCCGCCCGATGTCGGTGCCTTTATGGTTTGTGGAGCCGATGCCGCCGGGGGAGGCCCGGCCGCCCACCGTGGAGGTGATATAGCGGCTGTCCACCGGCCAGATGTAGCCGCCGGGGTTGGACTGAGGGGACTTACCCTGGGCCGCCTGCTCCTCCGCCAGCTTTTTGGACAGGCGAAGCGCCTCGGCCAGAATGCGGTCCTCCTCTGCATCCAGTGCGGCCAGCGTCTCCTTGTTTTCCTGCTCGTTATCGTTGATTGCATTGACCATGGAGATGGCCTGCTGGCGCTGCTTATCCAGCTCAGACTTTTTGCTCACAAGGTCCGCCTTGGCGGCTTCCCGCTCAGCCTTGCTGTCCTCCAGCTGCTCCTTCTTCTCCGTGATCTCCACCTGGAGGGCCTTCAGGTCGTCGATGACCTTCTGGTCAGCATCCATGACCTCGTTTACATCATTGAGCCGGGTTAGCATATCCGTAAAGCTGGATGCGCCGAAGAGGACGGACCAATAGCTGATCTCGCCGCTCTCCTCCATAGCCCGGACCCGCTGGCAGAACAGCTCGTACTGGGCCTCCTCCCGCTTCTCCGCGTCGGCCAGTTCCACCTCCGTCTGGGTAATGAGGTCGGCATAGTCCGCGATCTGGGTCTCCACATTTTTGATCTGGGCGGAGGTGTTGGCGATCTGCTGGTCCAGAACCTTCTTCTGCTCCAAAACCTTGGCCTTATCTCCGGCCAGTTCCTTCAGCTTGGCCTCCAGCACCTTTTTCTGGCTGCCCAGCTCCTTGGCCTCATTTTTCAGCTGATCGATCTCCGCCTGGGTGACAGCCAGCACCGGGGACGCCTCGGCTCCCACCAGACACACCGCCAGAAGCAGCGCCGCCAGTGCACGGTACATTCGTTTCAGTCTTTTCATGCCACACTCCTTTCCGTGCGCTCCAATGTCCCCGCCTTACACCTGCAGGAACTTGCGGATGGCCGACAGGCTGCCGCCCACGCCGATGACGATGCCCGCCCCGGCAAAGACCGCCGCCACCGGGATCCAAAGCTGCTCAAAGGGGATGATATGGATAAGCTGCAGGGTGTCGTTGTTGGCCACGCCCTTGGCCACCGCCTCGTACAGTCCCCACTGGAGGAAAAACGCGATGGCCGCGCCCAGGATGCCGAACAGGAACCCCTCATACACAAAGGGCCAGCGGATGAAGCCGTTGGTGGCACCCACCATCCGCATGATGGCGATCTCGTCCCGGCGGTCGAAGGTGGTCAGCTTGATGGTGTTGGAGATGATGAATACCGACACCACGAACAAAATGGCGATCAGCGCCACGCACACCACCGTAGCCACGTTGCGGACGGTGACAAAGCCGCCGGCAATCTCCTCATGGGCGTTGACCTTGGCAATGCCCTCCAGAGCCTCCACCTGTTCCACAGTCTGGCCCTGCTGCTCCAGATCCGCCACTTTGATGGCGTACCGGTCCCGGAAAATTTCCGGATCCAGTCCCTGAAACAGCGCCTCATCGGGATACTTGGCGGCAAAATCCTTTGTAGCCTCCTGCTTACTGATATACGCGGCGGAGGTCACGTTGGGGATGGCCTCCAGCTTCTTCTGCAATGCCTTGGCCTGCGCCTCCGTATAGGTATCATCCACATACGCCAGGATCTCGTTCTCCTGCTCCAGATCCTCCAGCAGCCCGTTGGCGTTCACCGCCACCAGCGTGAAGGTACCCATGATGAGCAGACACGCCACCGTGATGCCGATGGCGGCAAAGGACATGAAACCGTGGCTGAACATATTGGACAGGCCTTCATGGGCGAAATACCGGAAATCGTGCTTAGCCATGGATGTTCCCTCCCACATAGCCGCCCACGCTGTCGTTGACCACATGGCCGGAATCGATGGTGATGACCCGCTTTCCAAAGCGGTCCACCAGGTCCTTTTCGTGGGTCACCACCACCACGGTGGTACCCAGCTCATTGATCTTTACCAGCAGACTCATCAGCTCCAGGGATCGTTCCGGGTCCAGGTTGCCGGTGGGCTCGTCGGCAATGATGGTGTTGGGGTTGTTCACCAGTGCCCGGGCGATGGCCACACGCTGCTGCTCGCCGCCGGAGAGCTCCGTGGGGTACCGGTCGGCCTTGCCCCCCAGCCCCACCAGCTCCAGCACATAGGGGATACGCTTTTTGATCTCGCTGGGAGCCGCCCCCACAGCCCGCATGACGAAAGCCAGGTTGTCGTATACCGTTTTCTTTTCAATCAGCCGGAAATCCTGGAAAATAACGCCCAGCGTCCGCCGCATCAAGGGGATCTGCCGTTCGGAGATATTACTGACGGAAAAGCCGTTGATCATAATACGACCCGCACAGGGCTCCACCTCGCCGGTCAGCAACTTGATAATGGTAGACTTGCCGGAACCGGAGGGCCCCACCAGGAACACGAATTCCCCGTCCTCAATGGTCAGGCTGATACCCTTGATTGCCCTGGTCCCGTTGTCGTACTCCATTTCTACATCTTTTAAACGGATCATGCCGCCACCTCACAAGTTTCTATATCAAACACGCCCGGCCTTGACAAAATATTCCCTATTTTGTAGCAAGGTCGACATAATTCTAAAGTTAATCACATTATATACGTTTTTCTCCGGCAATGCAATCATTGTTTGCAATTATTTATGGGAGCCGCCGCCATTTCCGTGCTTTTTCCGCCCAGCGGGAGGAAGCTGTTTCCTCCACAGGAAAATTCTTCATAAAAGTAAAAAGAGGCCCCGGCTAAAAAGCCGGGGCCTCTTCATAATACAGTGTGAGTATAATCAGGAATCGATGCCCCGGCTGGTCAGGTACTTCTTGACCATCAGAGCCACCTTGAACGTAATGGCGTCGTCAAACTCCCGCAGGTCCAGTCCGGTGAGCTTCTTGATCTTCTCCAGCCGATAGACCAGGGTATTGCGGTGGACGAACAGCTTTCTGGCTGTCTCGGACACGTTCAGGTTGTTCTCAAAGAACTTGTGGATGGTGAACAGGGTCTCCTTGTCCAGGGCATCGATGGGGTTCTTCTTGAATACCTCCTGCAAGAACATCTCGCACAGCGTCGTGGGGAGCTGGTAGATCAAACGGCCAATGCCCAGGTTCTCGTAGTTGATAACATACTTCTCGGTGTCGAAGACCTTGCCCACTTCAATGGCGATCTGGGCCTCCTTGTAGCTCTTGGTCAGATCCCGCAGATGGGTGGCAACGGTGCCGACACCCACCACCACCGTGCTCTCACTGCCGGAGCGGAGTGCCTCCTCAATAGAGGCGGCGATCTTGTTCAGTTCCTTGATGCCGGAGCCCTCGGGCATCTGGCGGATCAGGACCACATCCCCCTCACCGACGCTGAGGACAAAGTCATTCTGCCGGTCAGGGAACAGGGACTGGACCACATCGGTGGGAACGGACTCGCCCTTCTTCAGGGAGCGCACCACAAACACGCCCCGGGGCACATCGGCGGTAACCCGCAGTTCCTTGGCGCGCATGTAAATATCGCCCAGCATGATGTTGTCGGAAATGATGTCCTTGATAAAGGAGCCACGGTCGTGCTTCTCCTCATAGTAGGACTTGGCGGCGTTCAAGGCCACGGTCGCCATGGCGCAGACGGTCTTGCTGACTTCATTGTCACCAAAGGCAAAAGCCGCGTAGTCAAACTGGTTGCCCCAGCCGTTCAGCGCCTTGAAAGTCTTGCCATCGGAGGAGGTCATGCCGCCAGCGGCATTGTTGACCACCGGCACATACTCCGCCCAACGCTGGCCGATCATGGACAGTTCGCTGCAGGCAATGACGATGCCCTCCCCGTCGATCACGCCGATCGTTCGGTCCGTGTTCTCTTTCAGCTGCAGCACCACGTTTTGAAAAATTCTCCCAGACATGGTCGTCCTCCTCACCTGTCGTCACACGTTGAAATTCTTTGTGTAATTTGTCAATGACTATATTATATCGGCAGTTTCGGCAAAATGCAAGATGTTTTTTCTTTTTTCACCAAAAAAGTCGCACTCTTTTTGTTTAAGTTTTGTCTTTTTCCGTATCTGTATCAGAGTCTGCGCAGTCCGTCCAGCTCCTCCGCCGTTAAAAAGCGGTATTCCCCCCGTGAAAGTGACAAATCCAAGGGCAAATTGCCCATCCGGACCCGCTCCAGATACAGCACCGGTTTTCCACGAAATGCCAGCATTCGCTTGACCTGGTGGAACTTGCCCTCCCGCAGGGTGACATGGGCCTCGCTCTCCTCCCCTGCCGACAAAATCTCCAGTCCGGCGCTTTGACAAACCAGCCCGTCGTCCAGTGTCATCCCCGCGGCAAAGGCCCGGCAATCCTCTTCCGTCAGGTGCCCCGCTACCCGGGTATAATACACTTTTTCCACATGGTGCCGGGGCGAGAGCAGATCATGGGCCAGGCCGCCCTCATTGGTCAAAAGAAGCAGTCCCTCCGTGTCCTTGTCCAGGCGTCCCACCGGGAACAGCCCCTGTTTTTTCAGCTCCGGCGGCAGCAGATCCAGCACCGTCAGCCCCCGGCCGTCCTCCGTGGCGGAGAGATACCCGGCGGGTTTGTTCAGCATGATCCAGGTGAACCTCCGGTAGCCGATCTCCTCGCCGTTCACCATGATCTCCGTCCTCTCGGGGTCGGCCTTGTCCTCGGCGGAACGGGCCGGGATACCGTCCACCAGTACCCGTCCCTGGCGCACCAGCGCTTTGACCTCCCTGCGCGACCACCTCCCTGTGGAAGCGATGATCTTATCCAAGCGCTGCATCTCCATAAGCTCTCACTCCTTTGTCTATCAAGACTATTTTATCATATTCTCCTCCGAAAATGAATAGGAAGTGGCAGGAGGGATGGATATGCTGATTTGGACCGCCAAGTTTTCCCGGAAAAAAGCCGTTGCTGCCGTCATTACCATGGGTGTGGTCATGGCGGCGCTCATCATCCTCATGGGACGAATGCCATCGGAAGGTCCCGATGAAGCGCCCCTGCTGCCTGATAATCCCCAGCGTGTCGCCTATCTTCAGTCCCTGGGCTGGGAGGTGGAGACAGAGCCGGTGGAAACGCTGCAATTCCTGCTGCCGGACACCCTGGCGGAACCATATCTCAGCTATAACCGTCTGCAAACGGCCCAGGGCTTTGATCTGGCAGCCTGCTGCGGCAAGCAGGTATCCCGCTATACCTATACCGTCACCAATTATCCGGAGCGTCCCACAGGCGTCCAGGCCAACCTGTACCTCTGCGAAGGCCGCCCCGTAGCGGGCGATATCTGCTGTCCCGGTGCGGATGGGTTTCAGGAAGCGCTGATCCGTCCTGCAGAAGACTGAGAAAAGCCGTCGCTTTTTCGACCGCCTTTCGGGAAAGCTCCTACCGATGCCAGTGGCAGTAAGGTCTCCCATAATATGTCTGCCGCCCAACCGGCTCAGCCAGGTAGGAGGCTCAATCCATTTCACTTGCGCGGGCGAAATGGATTCGCCCGCGCGCTCAGGCTTTACTTCGCAAAACACTTGTATGGGCCTTCAGCCCGCCCCGCTTTCCGGGGCCCCGGGGGCCCTCCCGAAAAAAAGAAGCTGCCGCAAAAGCGGCAGCTTCTTTTGGAAAGCTTCAATTAGCCCTCGATGATGTCGGTAACGGCACCGGAACCAACGGTACGGCCACCCTCACGGATAGCGAAACGCAGGCCCTTCTCGATGGCAATGGGGGTGATCAGCTCAACGCTCATCTCAACGTTGTCGCCGGGCATGCACATCTCGGTGCCCTCGGGCAGAGTGATGACGCCGGTAACGTCGGTGGTACGGAAGTAGAACTGAGGACGATAGTTGTTGAAGAAGGGGGTGTGACGGCCGCCCTCGTCCTTGGTCAGGACGTAGACCTGGCCCTTGAACTTGGTGTGGGGATGAATGGAGCCGGGCTTAGCCAGAACCTGGCCACGCTCGATGCCGGTACGATCCACGCCACGCAGCAGAGCGCCGATGTTGTCGCCGGCCTCAGCGTAGTCCAGCAGCTTGTGGAACATCTCGATACCGGTAACGACGGTCTTCTTCTTCTCGTCGGTCAGGCCAACGATCTCGACTTCCTCGGACAGCTTCAGAACGCCACGCTCCACACGGCCGGTAGCAACGGTACCACGGCCGGAGATGGTGAACACGTCCTCGACGGGCATCAGGAAGGGCATATCCTCCTTGCGGTCGGGAGTGGGGATCCACTCGTCAACAGCGTCCATCAGCTCCTTGATGCAGGCATACTCAGGAGCATTGGGATCGGTGGATTCGGAAACCAG
>SAMEA3663263__coassemble_312_pt1 | contig 13392 bp, 12 predicted proteins | sample SAMEA3663263__metabat2_high_PE_031 | metagenome-assembled genome bin SAMEA3663263 (sample SAMEA3663263) | pig gut metagenome | biome: pig gut; feature: pig-associated habitat; material: faeces | place: China | collected 2013 | reverse complement strand
CGTCAGCGAAAATTTCCGACGCAAATCTGCACATGTTGATTTCATCAGAGCTTCCTTAAATAAGCACTGAATATTTGAGATCGGCCGAATCAAGTTCGGACGATTTGAGTGGAATTCCGGGGCTTCCGCAAAAGCGGAGCTTTTGTGGAAAAGGAGGTGGAGAACATGGCACAGCAGAAGCAGCGCCGCCGGCCTATGAGCCGGGAGGAGGCGCTGGCCCGCCAGGAGCGGCAGCGGCTGCGGAAGGAAAAGGAACAGGAGAGCCGGGAACTGGCAAGGCGCGGGCCCATCGACCTGCCCTTCTGCCTGCTGGTGCTGCTGCTGACAGCCGTCGGCCTTGTGATGTTGCTGTCCGCCAGCTTTCCCTCCGCTTACTACGAGACCAAGAGCAAGGACCCCATGTACTACTTTGTGCGGCAGGGTATTTTCGCCGTTATGGGCATCGCCGCCATGTTCCTCATCAGCAAGATCAATTACCAGTGGTTCCGGAAATTCGCCCGGCCGCTGCTGTATCTGTCGGTGGTGCTGCTGATCCTGGTGGCCATCCCCGGCATCGGCATCATGCGAAACAACGCCCGGCGGTGGCTGGGCTTCGGCGATCTGTTTACCTTCCAGCCTTCCGAGATCGCCAAGCTGGCAGTGGTGCTGTATTTCTCCGACAGCATTTCCAAAAAGAAAGATAAGATGCGGACCACCCGCTACGGTATCGTCCCCTATCTGGTGATACTGGGTGTGCTGGCGGTGCTGATGATGCTGGAGCCCCATCTGTCCGGCACGGTGCTGATCCTCAGCGCCGGCGCGGCGCTGATGCTGGTGGGCGGCATCAACTGGGTCTGGGTCGGCGCGGCGGTAGGCTTTGCGGGCGGCGTGGCGGCCCTGATGCTCACCGGCGTGATCTCCTACGGCCAGTCCCGTATCGCCATGTGGCAGAATCCCTTTATCGACGCCCGGGGCAAGGGATACCAGCTCTCCCAGAGCCTGATCTCCATCGGCTCAGGCGGCCTTTTGGGCGTGGGCCTGGGCAAGAGCCGACAGAAGTTTTTGTACCTGCCCGAGGAACACAATGACTTTATCTTCGCCATCATCTGCGAGGAACTGGGCCTCATCGGCGCCGGGATTATCATGCTGCTGTTTGCGGCGCTGATCCTGCGGGGCTACTGGATCGCCCTCCACGCCCGGGACCGCTTCGGCTGTTTGCTGGTGGTGGGTGTTACCACCCTGATCGCCATGCAGGTGTTTTTGAACATCGGCGTGGTGACAGGTCTGCTGCCCACCACGGGCATCTCGCTGCCGTTTTTCAGCTACGGCGGCACGGCGTTGTCCATACAGTTGGCGGAGATGGGGATTGTGTTATCGGTGTCACGGCAAATGAAGCCAACAAAGGCCGGATAGCCTCCGGCCTTTGAAGCCTGTCATAAAGGATGCTGTCTATGGAAAAGAAAACTCTGAGACGAGTCATTTTCACCTGCGGAGGCACGGCGGGGCATGTGAATCCCGCCATTGCGCTGGCGCAGATGATTGCGGAAAAAAATCCGGAGGCGGAATTTTTATTCGTGGGCGCGGAGCGGGGCCTGGAAAAGGATCTGGTACCCAAGGCGGGCTACGACTTCCGCACCGTCCATATTTCCAGCTTCCACCGTTCCTTCAAGCCGAAGGAGATCAAGCACAACCTGGTGTCTCTGTGCAATCTGGTGCGTTCGCCGGGAGAGGCGCGGGCAATTTTGAAAGAGTTTCAGCCCGACGCGGTGATCGGCACCGGGGGCTATGCCAGCTTCCCGGTGGTGAAGGCTGCTGCGAAAATGGGCATTCCCACGGCGGTCCACGAGTCCAACATGGTGCCGGGGCTGACCACGGAGATGCTGGAGCCTTTCGCGGACCGTGTCATGGTGGGCTTTGAGTCCTGCCGGAAGCATTACAAGCACCCGGACAAGGTACTGGTCACCGGTACGCCGGTGCGGGGAGATTTCTTCGCATTGACAAAAGAGGAAGCCAAAAGGAAACTGGGCGTGGACGACGGACGGCCCCTCATCGTGTCCTTCTGGGGGTCTTTGGGGGCCTCCGGTATGAACCGCCAGATGGCCGACTTCCTGGCCCTGGAGGCGGCAAAGGAGCCCTTCCACCATATCCACGGCGCGGGAAAGGGCGGGTATCCCCAAATCATGGCGCTGCTGAAAGAAAAGGGTGTGGACCTGGAACAGCATCCGTCTTTGCAGGTGAGGGAGTATATCTACGATATGGCGCCGGTGATGCGGGCGGCGGACCTGGTCATTTGCCGGGCGGGCGCCTCCACCATCAGTGAGCTGACGGCCCTGGGCGTGCCTGCCCTGATCGTGCCGTCCCCCTATGTGACCAATAACCACCAGGAGAAGAATGCCCGGGCGCTGGAGGAAGCCGGCGGCGCGGCAGTGCTGCTGGAAAAGGACAGCTCCGGACAGGCCCTGTTCCAGGCGGCCTGCGCCATCCTCCACGACGGTGCCAGAAGGGCCGATATGGAAAAGGCCATGGCATCTCTGGGAATCCGGGACGCTACGGAACGCATTTATCAGGTGATTTTGGATATCACGAAGTAACCAGTTTTCCCCTTTGCCCATAGGATGGGCCGTGAGACCATTTCGGGCATGGAGGGGAAGATATGAACCAGATTTTGGTACATGGCGGCAAAGAACTGCATGGCGAGGTCGTTATCCAGGGGGCAAAGAACAGCGTGCTGCCCATCCTGGCGGCCACGCTGCTGACGGCGGGACAGGTGGAGGTTCGGAACTGTCCCCGGCTGCGGGACGTGGACACCGCCGTCCGTATCCTGCGGGCACTGGGCTGTGAGGTACGGTGGGAGGGCGCCAGCCTGCTGGTGGATACCGCCGGACTGCGGAACTGCGCGATCTCCGATGTACTCATGCGGGAAATGCGGTCCTCCGCCATTTTTCTGGGGGCCATTCTGGCCCGGTGCGGACAGGCGGAGCTGAGCTATCCCGGCGGGTGTGAGCTGGGGCCCCGCCCCATTGACCTGCACCTGGCAGGACTGCGGGAGTTAGGCGCGGAGATCGACGATTCCGGCGGTCTGCTCCACTGTAAGGCGGCCCGGCTGCGGGGCCGGGAGCTCATTCTGAGCCTGCCCTCCGTGGGAGCCACGGAAAACCTGATGCTGGCGGCCTGCGGGGCCGAGGGCGCCACCACCATCTGCAATGCCGCCCGGGAGCCGGAGATCCGGGACCTCCAGGATTTTTTGAACGCCTGCGGCGGGAACGTCTCCGGCGCGGGGACCTCCGCCGTCACGGTGGAGGGCAGACGGCAGTTCCACGGCTGCTCCTACACCGTGATGCCGGACCGCATCGCCGCCGCCACATACCTGTGCGCGATGGCCTCCGCCGGGGGAGAGGGGTTTCTCCGGGAAGCGAAGGAACAGCATTTGACCACCGTCACCGCCGTGCTGCGGGAGGCGGGCTGCGACATCCGGGGCACGGAGGCGGGCATCGCCTGCGCCTGCCGGGGACAACTGAAAGCGGTCCGGCCCATCCGGACGGCGCCCTATCCCGGCTTTCCCACCGACGCCCAGGCCGTTTTGATGGCCGCGCTGCTGCGGAGCCGGGGGACCACCGTATTCGAGGAAAATATTTTTGAGAACCGATACCGCCATGTGGATGAGCTGACCCGCATGGGAGCAGATATCCGGGTGGCTGGCCGGGTGGCGGTGGTCACCGGGACGGAGACTCTCCACGGCGCCGACCTGCGCTGCACAGACCTCCGGGGCGGAGCGGCACTGTGCGTGGCGGCCCTGGCAGCGGAGGGAGAGACCCGGATCTCCGAGACCGGACATATCGACCGGGGGTATCAGGATATCGTGGGCGACCTGCGGGGCCTGGGGGCGGATATCGCCCGGACAGAGACAGAATTCTAGGAGTAATGATCATGGCTAGACGCAAAAGATCCAATCGGAGGCGGAGAGGACACTTTGGTGCCCTTTATAAGCTGCTGTCTGTTTTGGCGATCTGCGCCGCCATTGTGATCGCACTGACCCTGTTTTTCAAGGTGGACACCATCGTTGTCACCGGACAGGAGCGGTATACCCGGGAGGAGATCGTAGAGGCCTCCGGCGTGAAGCCCGGCGACAATCTGTTCCTGATGAACAAAAACGCGGTGAACCAGTGTATCCGGGAGGCATTGCCTTATGTGGAGATGGTCAAGCGCATCAACCGCAAACTGCCGGACACCTTGCTGATCGAGGTAAAGGAGTGCGGTAAGCCACTGGTGGTCATTCAGGACGGCAGCGCCTGGCTGGTGAGCCCCAAGGGTAAGATCGTGGAACAGCGGGCTGCCGGAGACGCGGGGGAGTACGGCACCATCTCCGGCGTCCAGATTCTGGCACCCTCGGTGGGAACGAAGATCGTGCTGGCTACGGAATACGCAGCCAGGCAGTCCAGCCTGCTGTCTCTGCTGACGGCGCTGGAGGACGCCGGGATGCTGGACCAGGTGGACGGTATTCACTTGGACGATCCTGCCTGTATTTCCATGGATTACGCAGGACGTTTCACGGTGGAGATGCTGTATGAGGACGATTACGTCTACAAACTGAAGACATTGTCCGCCGCACTGGACAGCGGCAAGATCCAGGACAATATGACGGGAACCTTCGACATGCGCCGGGAGGATGGCCGTACCTATTTTATCCAGGATGAGCGCTGACACGGCGCAAATATTGTCGCAGCCATGTTTTTTCGGAAATTTCAGATGAAATCCTGACGGGATACTTGACCGGGAGAAAAAAGTGTCATACAATAATGTTATTCTTAGATAAAAATATTAAAAAATGTTTTTATCGCGGTGTATTACTGTGTAATACACCGCGCCGCCAAAGACGGCAAAAAATCATTGAACGACATTTTCAGCGGCTTTGCCGCTGGGACGCAAATGCGGCCCGATAAAACGATTTCATCGTTTTATTGAAAAGGAGTATAAAACAAATACTTGTAGAATACAGGATATTGCGCCCATGGGCGCGGTATCATACAAATGATAGCAGGAGGCAGCACTATGGCATTTGGATTGGAGACCGGTCCCGATACCGTTGTCAATATTAAAGTCATCGGCGTGGGCGGCGGCGGCAACAATGTGGTCAACCGCATGGTGCGGTCCGGCACCAAGGGCGTGGACTTTGTGGCGGTGAATACCGACAAGCAGGCCCTGAACGTGTCCAGCGCTACATATAAAATCCAGATCGGCGAGAAGCTGACCCACGGTCAGGGAGCCGGCTCCGACCCCGAGGTGGGGCGCAAGTCCGCCGAGGAGAGCCGCAACCAGATCGCCAAGGCGCTGGAGGACACCGACATGGTGTTTATCACCGCCGGCATGGGCGGCGGAACAGGCACCGGCGGCGCGCCCATCGTGGCGGAGATCGCCAAGGAAATGGATATCCTGACGGTGGCTGTGGTCACGAAGCCCTTTGGCTTCGAGGGCCGCCGCCGGATGCAGCAGGCCGAGGCGGGCATTGCGGAGCTGGAGGGGAAGGTGGACTCCCTGGTCATCATCCCCAACGAGCGGCTGAAGCACGCCACCGACCAGAAGATCACCTTTGCCAACGCTTTCGAGATCGCAGACGATGTGCTGCGCCAGGCGGTGCAGTCCATCTCTGATCTGATCCGGGACACCGGCTTCATCAACCTGGACTTTGCCGATGTTACCGCCATCATGAAGAACGCAGGTATGGCTCACATGGGCGTGGGCCGGGCCGCAGGCAAGGGCAAGGCCGAGGAGGCTGCCAAAATGGCAATTTCCAGCCCCCTGCTGGAGACCTCTATCGAGGGCGCCAAGGGCGTGCTGATCAACGTCACCGGCTCCATGGACATCGGCCTGGAGGAGGTCGAGCAGGCTGCCAGCCTGGTGCAGGCCGCCGTCCATCCCGACGCGCTCACCATCTTCGGCGCCACCTTTGACGAGACACTGGACGATGAGATCCGGGTCACCGTCATCGCCACCGGTTTTGACAAGGCTCCCGGTGAAGCGCCCGCACCCAAGGCTGCCGCCGCTTCCGGAGCGGAGAGCGCTCCCGCACCTCAGCCCCTGAAGGAAGAGGACGTACCCAAGCCGGAGGAGACCGAGAGCGATCCCTTTGACGATATTTTCAAAATTTTCAACAAGCGCGACTGATAGAAAGATTTGGAAGATCCCGCAGGCATTTGCCTGCGGGATCTTTGTTTTCTTTCAAACCGGGGCAAAGGCAATGGAAACCATGGCGGCGCTGCCGCATTTTGCTGTGTGTGCGCGCCGCTGTTTCACAGAAACTAACCTCGCCGGAACGACCGGCAGTTTGCGATTTTTGGAAAGGAGTGTTTTTGAATTGTATGGAACAGCAAGAACGGCAAAACGACTCCTGCGATTTGGAACGGCGTGCCTCCTGGCGGTTTTGGCGTGCGCTGCAAGCGTGGCCATGGCCGTCGAGATGACGCCCCGGATGCTGGTGCCCGTGGGGCATACCGTGGGTATCAAGCTATTCTCCAAGGGCGTGGTGGTGGTCAAGCTCACCGACGGCGGAACGCCCGCCAGGGCCTGCGGCCTGCGGACCGGGGATGTCATCGTCCAGTGCGGCGGCGATGCCGTTACCTCTTCGGAGCAGTTCCAGTCCCTTTTGCAGACCTGCGGCGGCACTGCGGAGCTGGAGGTGCGGCGGAACGGGGACAGCATGACGCTGTCTGTGGAGCCGGAGCGAAATGACCGGGGCGTGTACTGCATCGGCGCCTGGATCCGGGACAGCATGGCCGGCATCGGCACCATGACTTATTACGATCCGGCCACTGCTACGTTTGGCGCCCTGGGCCACGGCATTACCGATGTGGACACCGCCCAACTCATGCCCTTTTCCAACGGTTCCATCTTGCCCTCCACCGTGAAGGCGGTGAAAAAAGGCGAGGCCGGCGCCGCCGGAGAGCTGCGGGGGAACTTTGATCTGACGTGCGACCTGGGCGGCTTGTACGCCAACACCTCCAGCGGTGTTTTCGGCACCCTGGAATCAGACTACGCACCGGCCCGGGAAGAGGCGGTGCCCACGGGACAGGCCAGGACCGGCCCGGCGGTCATTCGGTCCAACATCCGGGGAGACGAGGTACGGGAATATAGCATCGAAATTTTGAAAACTGTGCAGGGCTCCGGCGACGGGCGGGATATGGTGATCTCCATTACCGACCCGGACCTGATCGAAGCCACCGGCGGCATCGTGCAGGGCATGTCGGGGTCACCTGTGATCCAGAATGGCCGAATTGTGGGAGCTGTGACTCACGTTTTATTGAACGATCCGACAAAAGGGTATGGAATTTCCATTGAAAATATGCTGGAAGCAGCTGGAAATGACGTAAACTAACCCTAAATGACGAAAGCACTCACTTATGGTGTTGTCCATCAAGTGGGTGCTTTCCTTTTGGAAAAAAAGATGACGCCAGAATAAGGCCAAAATAAAACAAAAAAGGAGACAATTGTTGTGCCGAAATTTATTCCGCTCACGATGCTGAAAGACACAACAGGGATTGTTGAGTTTTGCCAAGAGTGCGGAGAACCCGTTTTTGTTGCCCGTAACGGGACGCCGGAAATGGTTATTATGGATGCTGCGTTTTTTGATGAGTACCTGCGTTATCGCACCGAGGACGGCAGACTTGATATCCGGAAAGAATTTGCAGCGATCCCGGAGGCAATCACAATCAAGGAACTGAAAAATACAGGAGAGGTGTCTGCACTTTGTGCTCAAACGAATGAGCCTGTCAATATTATCAGGAACGGTTATGCGGTATTGGTGATCATCAGTGCAGAAGGATATAAGAAACGCCATGCGGTCTCTTTACGTCCAGAGAAATTGTCCGTCACGGGTTTTGTGCGTGTGCTGAATCTCTCTGCCGGGCCGCTCGGCCCGGATCTGCGCTGAGGTCTTTCGTCCCATGGCGTTGAGCCTGCGGGCAATCTCTTTCTGTCCGTTTCCCTGCAAGTACAGAGAATAGATGAGCTGTACGGTGACCGTCGCTTCAGCATCCACCTTGATCTGCCCGGTATTTTTATCCTTCCGGTACCCGAAGGGCGGCGTGATCACAATGCCTGCTTTCTGCTTTTGACGATATCCAGCGCGGATCTTCTTGCCGATATCCTTTGCGTAATAGTCGTTCATCAGCTCTCGAATGCCGATGACCAGATCGTCCTCATCCCGGAAGGTATTCACGCCCTCGGTGACGGACAGGACCCGCACATTCCGCTCCCGCAAGCAGTCGATGAACAGTACTGTTTGTGTCCTGTGACGACCCAGCCGGGATAGATCCTTTACGATGACCGCGTCAATCTTACCAGCGTCAACAACCGCCGTGAGCTCATCCAGCCCACGGCGGTTGAATTTCATCCCACTCACATTGTCATCAGAGGACTCGCCAACGATGCGGTGTCCCTGGGCATCGGCAAACACCCGGCAGATATTCCGCTGGTTTAGGAGAGCGTTCTGCTCCGGGTCATCATCGTTGGACAGGCGGTAGTACAGTCAGACTCTCATGCACCCACCTCCCAGAATTCTTTTCCGAGGATGGCACCCAGACGGTCGTAATCGTAGTTCCATACGCTCCACAACTCGGTGATCTCGCCATCTTCGTATGTACAGCCGTGTGTCCGGAAGGGTGCTTTGAGGTGGATGTCCACATTCAGTTTACCAATGTCAGCATACCTGTTGGAGCAGTGGACGTACCTGGTATGCTATCTGGAAGACGGCAGGCTGGAACTGAGCAACAACCGCGCTGAGCGCAGCATAAAGCCGTTTGTAAACACATGGCCGCAGTATTTTTTGCCGCATTCCCGGAGGAAGCAGAAAAATATTATGCGGATGTCTTGAAAACAGAGGAAGAATGGGAAAACTATCAGGATGAGCTGGCCAATAAGCTTGTCAAATATGTGCGTGCCCTTAAAAAGCGGGAAGCCCAGAAGCAACTGCTGGAAGTGCTGGAATCCAGACCTGAATGGCAGTGGGAGCGTTTTATTCGGGAACATATCGAATAACAAAACCTTCACTCAGGTGACATCACCTTTAGGTTCTCGTGCAGCAATGCGTGTGGGTTCGAGTCCCTTCAGGCGCACCACGTCGGAGCAAGCTACATATCGCTTGCTCCGACTTTTTTCAAAAGTCAGAGCGCACTCATTTCGCTGCTCCTCCTTTCCAAATCACAACCGCTGCGCTGGGTTGTGATTTGGTTTTGGGTGTAGACTTGAAGGCCTGTACCTCGAAAGTGTTCACGCTTTCCAACAGGAGGAGACAGGCTATGCCTGTCTCCTCCTCCCTTTTGCCGGTGTCAGAAGGGACGCTGCGGCGGGCTGATCAAAATTGTGCGGGAAAACCTGAACGGTTTTTCCGCACACACCTTTTCCCTTCAAAGGCTGTTTCTCTAATAGTGTCTTACCTCATTGATATATGCCGGAGCATGCTCGCTTGCTCTTGCTATTTTGAAAGCCATAACGCTGCCCTGCCGGGTGGAGCCCCTCATAAACGGGGCTTGAACGGTAAACCGCGCCCCTTACCTGGCCCTGAGCTGCCAGAAGGCGACTGCGCTGGCCGCCGCCACGTTCAGGGAGTCCACCTCGTGGGACATGGGGATGCGGACGATGTAATCACAGTCGGCGATGGTGCGGGGAGACAGTCCGTCGCCCTCCGTACCCAGTACGATGGCTAGCTTTTCCTCTTGGCAGAGACGCTGGTCCTCAATGCTGACGGCAGTGTCGCTCAAAGCCATGGCGGCGGTCCGAAAGCCCAGCTCCCGCAGCCGTTGGATGCCCGGCTGAGGCCAGTCCGAGGGCTGGCTGCCGATGCGGGTCCAGGGGACCTGAAAGACGGTGCCCATGCTGACCCGCACCGCCCGCCGGTACAGCGGGTCGCAGCAGGTGGGCGTGATCAGTACGGCGTCGATGCTCAGCGCCGCGGCGGAGCGGAAGATGGCACCCACATTGGTGGGGTCCACAATACTTTCCAGGACGGCCACCCGGCGTGCCCCGGTACACAGCTCCTCCACATCGGGCAGCGGGGGGCGGCGCATGGCGCACAGCACGCCCCTGGTCAGCGGATAGCCGGTCAGCTCCGCCAGCAGGGCGCGGTCCGCCGTGTAGACGGGGATGTCCCCGCAGCGGCTGATGATGCCGCTGGCCTGGCCGCCGATATGTCTGCGTTCCATGAGCAGGGAGACCGGCTCGTACCCCGCGTTCAGGGCCCGCTCAATTACCTTGGGGCTCTCCGCGATAAAAATGCCCTTCTCCGGCTCCAGCCGGGAGCGGAGCTGTCCCTCCGTCAGACGGGCAAAGACGTCCAGCTGGGGTGATGAAAAGTCCTTGATCTCGATGATGTCAGGCATAGCGGTCTCCTTCAGGCGGAAGAACTTGACGGCGGGCGGTGTTTCGCCCAGCCTGTGTGGAACCCATTATAGCGCCCGGGCACAGCGGTGTCAAACGGGAGCGGTTCGTGTCGAAAACAGTCTTTCCAAATCCCGGAGGATATGATATACTGCAAGTGTTTGATAAACCGGCGAAAAGGGGAAGATACATATGGCAGCCATTGGCTTTGACAATCAAAAATACCTCACCACCCAGTCCGAACAGATCAAAAAGAGGATTGCCCAGTTCGGCGGCAAGCTGTACCTGGAATTCGGCGGCAAGCTGTTCGACGACTATCACGCCTCCCGGGTCCTGCCGGGCTTCGAGCCGGACAGCAAGATCCGGATGCTCCAGCAGCTTAAGGAGGATGTGGAGATCGTCGTTGCCATCAACGCGGCGGACATTGAGAAGAACAAGGTCCGGGGCGACCTGGGCATCACCTATGACGACGACGTCCTCCGCCTGATCGACATCTTCCGGGGCCTGGGCCTGTTCGTGGGCAGCGTGGTGCTGACCCGGTACAACGGGCAGGCCGCCGCCGATGCGTTTTTGAAGCGCCTCACCACGCTGGGTATCCGCTGCTACCGGCATTATCCCATCGCGGGCTATCCCTCCGACGTGCCGCATATCGTCAGTGACGAGGGCCTTGGCAAGAACGACTACATCGAGACCAGCCACTCCCTGGTGGTGGTGACGGCCCCCGGCCCCGGCAGCGGCAAAATGGCCACCTGCCTGAGCCAGCTCTATCACGATTATAAGCGGGGCATCTCCTCCGGTTACGCCAAATTTGAGACCTTCCCCATCTGGAACCTGCCCCTGAAGCATCCGGTGAACCTGGCCTATGAGGCTGCCACGGCGGATCTGGACGATGTGAACATGATCGATCCCTTCCACCTGGAGGCCTACGGCAAGACCGCCGTCAACTACAACCGTGACGTGGAGATCTTCCCGGTGCTCAACGCCATCTTCGAGAAGATCCAGGGCAAGTCTCCCTACCGCTCTCCCACGGACATGGGCGTGAATATGGCGGGCAACTGCATCGTGGATGACGCGGTCTGCTGCGCCGCCTCCCGGCAGGAGATTTTGCGCCGCTATTATACCGCCTGCGTGGAAAAGCTCCAGGGCAAGTGCGATGACGAGCCGGTCCGCAAGCTGGAGCTGGTGATGAACCAGGCGGGCGTGACCCCGGACATCTGCCCGGCGGTTTCCGCCGCCCTGGTGAAGGCGGAGGCAACCAACGGCCCCGCCATGGTCCTGCCTGACGGTCGGGTGGTTACCGGAAAGACCTCCGACACTTTGGGCGCGGCCTCGGCCCTGCTGCTGAACGCTTTGAAAGCCATGGGCGGCATTGGCGACCAGTTTGAATTGATTTCCTCTCAGGTCCTGGAGCCCGTCTGCCGCCTGAAAACGGCCTATCTGGGCCATAAGAACCCCCGCCTCCATACGGACGAGGTGCTGATGGCCCTGGCGATCTCTGCCCTGACCAATCCTCTGGCGGACCTGGCCCAGCAGCAGCTCCCCCTGCTCCGGGGCTGTGACGCCCACTTCACCGTGGTCCTCAGCGACGTGGATGAAAAGCTGCTGAAGCGCCTGGGCATCAACGTCAGCTGCGAGCCCCGGTACGAAACGAAAAAGCTGTATCATAAGTAAGGCGGACGCCCGCTCCGCGAACTGATATCCCCCCGCCCCTGCGGAGACGCTCCGCCGCCAAATTGAACAGAGAAAGGGAGACGACTATGAACAAGGAAAAGTCCCGCGCCTACTCCAGCCCTTACGAGTTTGAAGGACGCATCCCTCTGAAGCATGCCATCCCCCTGGGCATCCAGCATGTGCTGGCGATGTTTGTCGGCAATCTGACGCCCCTCATCATCATCTGCGGCGCCTGCGGCATCGCCGCGGAGGACCCGGCACTGCATGTAACGCTGCTGTAAAACGCCATGCTGGTGGCGGGTCTGGTGACCCTGGTGCAGCTCTACGCCATCGGCCCCATCGGCGGCAAGGTCCCCATCATCATGGGCACCAGCTCCGGCTTTCTGGGGGTCATGAAGGGCGTGGCCGCCTCCATGGGCGGCGGCGTCATCGCCTACGGCGCCATTCTGGGCGCCTCCATCATCGGCGGCTTGTTTGAAACGGTGCTGGGCTTTTTCATCAAGCCTTTGAGAAAGCTGTTTCCCCCGGTGGTCACCGGCACCGTGGTGCTGGCCATCGGCCTGAGCCTGATTTCCGTGGGCGTCAACTCCTTCGCCGGCGGTTCCGGTGCCAAGGACTTCGGCTCTCTGGAGAATCTGGCGGTAGGCGCGGCGGTGCTCATCGTCATCGTAGCACTGAAGCACTTTACCAAGGGCATTACATCGACTTCTTCTATCCTGTTCGGCATCATCTTCGGCTATATCTTCTGTGCTGTTCTGGGACTGTTGCTGCCCCATACCGCCGTCAATGCCGAGGGCGTGGAGTACACCAAGGCCTGGGTCCTGAACTGGAGCAAGATCGCCGACGCCGCCTGGTTCTCCATCCCGGCGCTGCTGCCTGTGAAGCCGGTATTTGACATGGCGGCCATCATCCCTGTGTGCATCATGTTCATCGTCACCGCTGTGGAGACCGTGGGTGATACCTCCGGCTGTATCGAGGGCGGCATGGGCCGGGAGGCCACGGATACGGAGCTGTCCGGCGCGGTCACCTGCGACGGTCTGGGTTCCTCCTTTGCGGCGCTGTTCGGCGTCCTGCCCAACACCTCCTTTTCCCAGAATGTGGGCCTTGTGGCCATGACCAAGGTGGTCAACCGCTTTGCCCTGGCGGTGGGCGCCTTGTTCCTGGTGCTCTGCGGACTCAGCCCCAAGCTGGCCGCCGTGGTGTCCATCATGCCTCAGAGCGTCCTGGGCGGCGCCGCCGTTATGATGTTCTCATCCATCGCCATCTCCGGCATCCAGCTCATTACCAAGCACGGCATTACCAACCGGGTCATCACCATTGTCTCTGTATCTCTGGGTGTTGGCTATGGCCTGGGCGTTACCTCCGGGGCTATCA
>SAMEA3663263__coassemble_301_pt1 | contig 13773 bp, 13 predicted proteins | sample SAMEA3663263__metabat2_high_PE_031 | metagenome-assembled genome bin SAMEA3663263 (sample SAMEA3663263) | pig gut metagenome | biome: pig gut; feature: pig-associated habitat; material: faeces | place: China | collected 2013 | reverse complement strand
CAGACCGTCAAACTGGTGAGCCAGGGCCATAGCCTCGGTGGAGTCGGCGATCAGGTCACGGGTCACCAGGGAGTACTTCATGCCCACATGGCCCATGGCGATACCGTCGCACACGGCGATGGCGGGAAACTCTACAGGCGTACCGCCTGCGGCGCGGATGCCCGCTTTGACGGCTTCCGCGATCTTGTCCAGGTTCATGTGGCCGGGGACGATCTCGTTATAGGAGCAGACCACACCGATGAGGGGGCGCTCCAGCTCCTCCTTCGTGTAGCCCAGAGCATACAGCAAGGAGCGGTTGGGGGCCGCGGGGACCCCCTTTTTCACCACATCACTTCTCATGGAGCCCTCCGCGTGTTAGTTGGAGGCGGTATCGGGATCGGTGTCGTCGCCCCAGAGCATGTTGCGGCGCAGCTCGGCGCCCACGGTCTCCATCTGGTGCTTGGCCATCTGGGCACGCTTGGCGTTGAAGAAGGTGCGGCCGTTCTTGTTCTCGGCGATCCACTTTCCGGCGAACACGCCGTCCTGGATGTCGGTGAGGACGGCCTTCATGTTCTTCTTGGTCTCCTCATAGGGCAGGACACGGGGACCGGAAACATACTCGCCGTACTCGGCAGTGTCGGAGATAGAGTAGTTCATCATGGCCACGCCGCCCTTGTTGATGAGGTCGATGATGAGCTTCATCTCGTGGATGCACTCGAAGTAGGCATTCTCAGGGGCGTAGCCGGCTTCCACCAGGGTCTCGAAGCCGCACTTCATCAGCTCCACGACGCCGCCGCAGAGGACTGCCTGCTCGCCGAACAGGTCGGTCTCGGTCTCATCCTGGAAGGTGGTCTCCATCACGCCGCCGCGGGCGCCGCCGATACCGGCGGCATAAGCCAGACCGATGTCGTAGGCCTTGCCGGTGGCGTTCTGCTCCACGGCCAGCAGGCAGGGCACGCCCTTGCCCGCCACATAGGTGGAACGGACGGTGTGGCCGGGGCCCTTGGGGGCGATCATCAGCACGTCCACGCCAGAGGGAGGTACGATCTGCTTGAAGTGGATGTTGAAGCCGTGGGCAAACATCAGGGCGTTGCCGGCCTCCAGGTTGGGGGCGATGTCCTTCTTATAGACGTCGGCCTGGACCTCGTCGTTGACCAGGATCATGACGATGTCCGCCCACTTGGCGGTCTCAGCCACGGTCATGACCTTCAGTCCGGCCTCCTCGGCCTTGGCCCAGTTCTTGGAACCGGTGCGGAGGCCCACGCACACGTCACAGCCGGAATCCTTCAGGTTCATAGCATGGGCATGACCCTGGGAACCGAAGCCGATGATACCGATCTTCTTGCCGTCCAGCTTGCCCAGGTCACAATCCTTCTCATAAAACATTTTTGCCATATTCATATTCCTCCTTTAACTTACTGTCATCATATATCGTGCTACGCCCGCGTTCAATGGCGATAGTACCGGTTTTCGCGATCTCCAGAATACCGAAATCGCTGAGCATGTCGATCAGCGCATTGCTCTTGCTCTGGCTGCCGAACACCCAAAGCGTCAAAGAGTCCCGGCTCACGTCGATCACCTTGGCATGAAAAATATTGGAGATTTGGACAACTTCCTCCCGGGCAGCCCGGTCAGCGGCCTGAACCTTGATAAAGGCGATCTCCCGGCGGATGCAGGTGTCCTCATCCAGGATCTTCACCGCCTTTACCGGCAGCAGTTTCCGGCACTGGGCGGCGATCTGCTCGATGATCAGCTCATCCGCCTCGATCTCAATGGAGATGCGGGTGATACCGGGGCGGTCCGTGGCGCCGGAGACGATGGATTCGATGTTGTAGCCCTTCCGGGAGAACAGCCGGGCCACCTGGCTGAGGACGCCGGGGGTGTCGTCCACAAGGATGCACAGGGTATAGAGTTTCCGCTCCGTATTCAGTTGCTTTTTCACTTCGCCGCCTCCTTCAGCAGGAAATCCGTAATGGGGGATCCGGCGGCCACCATGGGCCGCACCATCTCGTCGATGTCCAGTATACAATCAATGACCGCGCCGGTGCCGCAGGAGAGGGCCTTGGCGAATGCCTCCTCCATCTCCGCCCGGGTGCGGACCCGGTAGCCGTGGAGTCCATAGGCCTCAGCCAGCTTGACGAAATCCGGTCCCCGGTCCAGGGTGGTTTCGGAAAACCGCTTGCCGTAAATCAGGTTCTGCCACTGGCGGACCATGCCCAGAGTGCCGTTGTTGAAGACCACGGAGATGATGGGCAGGCCGTAGTGCTCCACGGTGCACAGCTCATGGCAGTTCATGCGGAAGCAGCCGTCACCGGTAACGTGGATCACCCGCTTGTCCGGGTTGCCCATCTGGGCGCCGATGGCGGCGCCCAGGCCGAAGCCCATGGTGCCGAAGCCGCCGGAGGTCAGGAGCTGACCGGGATAGTCGAAATGTAAGTACTTGATGGACCACATCTGGTGCTGGCCCACGTCGGTGGCCACGATGGTGCCCTTGGGCACCTGGAGCCGAATGACCTCCAGGATCTGCTGGGGCGTCAGAATGGGGCTGTCCTCCGCCACGGAGGGCGCCCGCATGGGCAGGATGTGCGCTTTCCAGCCGGTACTGTCATACTGGGGCAGGCGCTCATTCAGCATCGTCAGCACCCGCCGGGCGGAACCGATGATATGGTGGTCTGTCAGCACGTTCTTGTCAATCTCCGCCCGGTCGATGTCGATCTGCACGATCTTGGCCTGCTTTGCGAAAGTCTTGGGATCCAGGGCCACCCGGTCGGAAAACCGGCAGCCCACGGCGATCAGCAGATCGCACTCAGCACAGGCCACATTGGAGGCCTGGGAGCCGTGCATTCCGATCATGCCGGTGGTCAGGGGATGGCTGCCGGGGAATCCGCCGCCGCCCATGACCGTGATGGCCACCGGGGCGTCCAGCTTCTCGGCGAATTCCCGGAACTCTTTTTCCGCCTTTCCGCGAACCACACCGCCGCCGCAGATCAGCAGAGGCCGCTCCGCCTGACTGATCATCTCCAGCAGTTTTTCCACATCCTGCTGGTTGGGCTCCGGATTTTTCAACTGGTGGCTGCTGTTCAGTTCCTGGATGCCGGCGCACTGCCGGTTCTGCCGCCAGGGGATGAACTCATAGTCGATCATCTGGTCAGCGCTGGTGACGTTCTTCAAAAAGTCGATGAGCACCGGTCCGGGACGGCCGCTGGCAGCCACAGCGAAGGCCTGCCGCATGATATCCGGGATACTCTGGGCATCCCGCACCAGGAAGGCGGCCTTGGTGATTGGCATGGCGATGCCGGTGATATCCACCTCCTGGAAGGCATCCTTGCCCAGCAGGTTCTCCCCCACGTTGCAGGTGATGAACACCACAGGCGAGGAATCCAGGTAGGCGGTAGCGATGCCGGTGGTAAGGTTGGTGGCACCGGGACCGGAAGTGGCGAAGCACACACCCACCTTGCCCGTGGAACGGGCGTAGCCGTCCGCCGCGTGAGCGGCGCCCTGCTCGTGGGCGGTGAGCACATGGCGGATACGGTCCTTGTAGCGGTACAGCTCGTCGTACAGGTTCAGGATGGTACCGCCGGGATAGCCGAATACGGTGTCCACCTCCTGCTCCAGCAGGCATTCCATGATGGCTTTGGTCGAGGATATCTTCAATTCACACGCCTCCTACTATATCTTTCCGCCGCCGCGCTGAAGCGCGATGACGCCGGTGCGGGCCACCTCCAGAATATTGAAGGGGCGCATCATATCTTCAAAAGTGTCAATGCGGTCAGGGGTATCGGACAGTTCCATGGTCATGGAGGTTGGGGAGATATCCGCCACCTTGGCGCCGCAGATGTTGCAGATGGTCATGATCTGCTCCCGGCTGTTCTTGTTGGCACTGACCTTGATGAGCAGCAGCTCCCGGCCGATGAGGCTGGACTCGTCCAGCGTGCGGACCTTGATGACCTCCACCAGCTTGTTCAGCTGCTTTTCCACCTGCTCCACCACGCTGTTGCCGTTATCCACAATAATGGTGATGCGGGAGAGGGTAGGATCATCGGTGACGCCCACGGCCAGGGAGTCGATATTGAACGCCCGGCGGGAGAACAGGCTGGTAATCCGGTTGAGCGCGCCGGCCTGATTTTCCACCAAAACAGAAATGGTTTGTTTCATAGCGTGTCTCCTTCCCGCTCAGTCGCCGGTATTCCACTCGGGGTCCGCCTCGGCGATCAGGAGGCAGCTCCCCTCCTCCGCCAGGAAACGTTCCAGGGCGCCTTCCACTTCTGCTTCCTCCGCCACATGGATGGTGGGGATGCCGTAGGCTCCGGCAATGGCGGCGAAGTCGGGGTCGCCGGTCAGCGCCACGCCGAAGGAACCGTGGTAAGGCGGCTTCCGCTGGCTCTGATTTACCAGGCCCAGAACGCCGTTGCGGATCAGCACGATCTTGATGGACAGCCTGGAGGCCCGCAGGGTGGCCAGCTCGTTCATGGCCATCTGGAAGGAGCCGTCGCCGCAGACCACCACTACCTGGCGGTCCGGCTGGGCCGTCTGTACGCCGATGGCGGCAGGCAGGGCGTAGCCCATGGTGCCAAGGCCGCCGGAGGTCAGCAGCCGCCCGCCCCGGAGAACCAGGTGCTTACAGGCGAAAATCTGGTTCTGACCCACGTCCACGCAGACGGCGGCGTCCTCTTTCAGGCGTTGGCCCAGCAGCCGCAGCAGCCGTCCGGGGAACACATAGCCGGGGTGGGAGGGAAACTCCCTGCTCAGTTCCTCCCGGCGGAAGGCCTGCAGCTGCGTCCGCCAGGGTTCGCATTCCACGGCGATATCCCGCTCCAGAAGCTGGCGGAGGATGATCTTCACGTCACCCACCAGGGGTACGGTAGAGCTCATGTTCTTTCCGATCTCCGCCGGGTCCACGTCGATGTGGATGTTAGGCATCCGGCGCTGGATCTCATCTGGGGAAAAGATGGCCCGGTCCGCTGCCCGGGTGCCGATCATGATCAGAAGGTCCGCTTTCGCCAGGGCCTTGTTGGCGCACTGGTTGCCGTGGGTGCCGATCATGCCCATGTTCAGCGGATGCTCTGTGGGAAACAGGGACAGACCCATCATGGTGGTGACCGAGGGAATGCCCGTGCGGGAAACCAGCTCCCGCAGTTCCTCCTCCGCACCCGCCAGGAACACGCCGCCGCCGGCGCAGATCACGGGACGCTCCGCCTGGGAGATGGCCTCCGCCACCCGCATGATCTGCTTGTCGTTGCCCCGGACACTGGGGTTGTAGCCCCGGATGGACACGCTGTCCGGGAAAACGGGGTCCTGCACCATCTGCTCCTGGATATCGATAGGGATGTCAATGAGCACCGGGCCGGGCCGGCCGCTGGAGGCAATGTAAAAGGCCTCGCTGATGATCTGGGGAAGCCTGGCGGCGTCCTTGACCAGATAGCAGTGTTTAATAAAAGGAGTCACTGCGCCGGTGATATCCACCTCCTGGAAGATGTCCCGGCCCAGCAGGCCGGAGGGCACCTGCCCGGTGACCGCCACCAGGGGGATAGAATCCATATAAGCGGTGGCAATGCCGGTGATGAGGTTGGTGGCGCCGGGGCCGGAGGTCACGATGCACACGCCGGTCTTTCCCGTGACCCGGGCATAGCCCGAGGCCATATGTCCGGCATTCTGCTCGGTCCGAACCAAGGTATAGCTGATCCGGGGTGTCGCCATCAACGCATCCATAATGGGACAGATGGTGGCGCCGGCGTAGCCGAAAATGCGTTCTACCCCTTCCCGCAGGAAGCCCTCCATCAAAATTTGTGCGCCTGCCATCTCCATGGTCTTCACTCCTCTGCTGAAAGTAAAAAAGTCCGTGACCCCGGTGTTCAGGTCACGGACTTCAGAAAATGTTTTCCGCGATACCCGGCGCCCCTGAATGGGAGTCAGCCGGGAACGGCAAGTTTGTCCTTGCTGCGCGCATGACCGAACACACTATTCTTTTTCCGTACCAGAACCACCAGTACCAGAGTCAGAATAATGTGGATCAACAAAATGTTCATCAGGGTCATCATCGCATTCATAGGAGCCTCCGCCGCCACGCAGACAGCTTGTTGAAATCAGTCTCAAAATGGATGTGGTTGTTTTTTGCCATTTACACATCCATACAGCAAAGCGCAATCAAAATTTCATATATCCGCTATTTTCTTTAAATTATTACAAATTACTCTTGCTGATTGCGAGATATTTTTAGCGTAATATCTAAAAAAACGTTTGCGTAAAGACTGCGTTTTTTTTCATACAACGCAGAGGGGGATTTTTTTCGTTTTCCGCTAAAAAAACATTCTTGACAAACGCTGCCGGGTCGTGTATCTTAATCACCAACAGAAAAGCGAACAGATACAATGACAGGGAAAAAGTCCTTTCAGGACGCTCCAGAGAGTTGCCGGCCGGTGCGAGGCAATGCAGAGCGGAAGGATGTCACTGGCCCTCGAGTATTTCCGCTGAGACGTATTGTTTAGGTGGAAACGGGTTTCCTCACCGTTACCAGAGAGGCGGTATTCGCGCGGAAATGCGCTGATGCCGGAAGTGGGCAGGAAACTGCCAAGCGGAGTGGTACCGCGGAAGTTCATGGCTTTCGTCTCTTGATGCAACGGAGACGAAGGCCATTTTGTTTTTCCGGTCTTAATATTTATCTGATCGATCAGACGACAAGGAGGAAGCGACATGAAGCGCATCAAGATTTTTGACACCACCCTGAGGGACGGCGAGCAGTCCCCGGGCTGCAGCATGAATCTCCCGGAGAAGATCGAAATGGCGAAGCAGCTGGAAAAGCTGGGCGTGGACATCATTGAGGCGGGCTTCGCCATTGCCTCTCCCATGGACCACAAGAGCGTCCAGGCCATTGCCGGAGCGGTGACCAACTGCACCGTGGCCTCCCTGGCCCGCTGCACGAAGGGCGACATCGACGCCGCCTGGGACGCGGTGAAGGAGGCCAAGCACCCCCGTATCCATGTGTTCCTGGCCACCAGTGAGATCCACATGAAATACAAGCTGCAGATGTCCCCGGAGCAGGTGCTCCAGCGCATCAGCGACATGGTGTCCTACGCCAAGAGCTTCTGCGATGACATTGAGTTCTCCGCCGAGGACGCCTCCCGCTCTGACTGGGCCTTCCTCGCTCAGTGCTACTCCAATGCCGTGGCCGCCGGTGCCACGACCCTGAATGTCCCTGACACCGTGGGCTATTCCACTCCCGCGGAGATGGCGGAGCTCATCACCTACCTGCGCCAGAACGTGACCGGTGTGGAGAACGTGGACATCTCCGTTCACTGCCACAACGATCTGGGCATGGCCGTCGCCAACTCCCTGGCCTGCGTGAAGGCGGGCGCCACCCAAATCGAGTGCACTGTCAACGGCATCGGTGAGCGGGCGGGCAACGCCAGTCTGGAGGAGATCGTGATGGCCCTCCACACCCGCCGGGATTTTTACGACGCGGAGACCAACATCAATACGAAGCAGATCTACCGCTCCAGCAAGCTCCTCAGCAACATCACCGGCGTGCCTATCCCGCCCAGCAAGGCCATCGTGGGCGCCAACGCCTTTGCCCACGAGTCCGGTATCCACCAGCACGGCGTCATCGCCAACGCTCAGACCTACGAGATCATGAACTCCATGGATGTGGGTATTCCCCAGAACACCATGGTCCTGGGTAAGCACTCCGGCAAGCACGCCCTGCGTGAGAAGCTCATCTCCATGGGCTACGAGCTCACCGACGAGGAGCTGGAGAGCGTGTTCACCCGGTTCAAGGTGCTGGCGGACAAGAAAAAGAACATCACCGGCTCCGATATCGAGGCTTTGGTGCTCCACCGCCGCAACACCGCCATCGGCTCCTGCCGCCTCATCAGCCATGTGGTCAACGCCGGCGACGGCGTGCCCAACACCTCCTGCATTAAGCTCCAGCGGGAGGACGATGTGATGGAGGAGGTCGCCATCGGCTCCGGCCCCCTGGACGCCTCCTTCAAGGCCATCAACCGGATGCTGGGACTGGACATCAAGCTGGACAGCTTCAGCCTGAACGCCGTCACCGACGGCGAGGACGCCATCGGCGAAGCCGTGGTGAAGCTGGAGGACGCCAACGGCCGCCGCTATACCGGCACCGGCCTTTCCACCGATATCATCGAGTCCTCCATCCGGGCCTACGTCAACGGCATCAACAAGATGATGGAAGCGACCGCTTAAAGGAGGACGAGACATGGGAATGACAATGACGCAGAAGATCCTGGCCAAGCACGCGGGACTTGACAGCGTGCGGGCCGGACAGCTGATCCAGGCAAAGCTGGATCTGGTATTGGGCAACGACATCACCACTCCTGTTGCCATCAACGAGTTCGAGGCGGCGGGCTTCGGCAAGGTGTTCGATAAGAGCCGCATCGCCCTGGTGATGGACCACTTCGCCCCCAACAAGGACATCAAGGCCGCCACCCAGTGCAAGCAGTGCCGCACCTTTGCCCGGAAGTTCGACATCGACCACTACTACGACGTGGGCACCATGGGCATCGAGCACGCCCTCCTGCCGGAGCAGGGTCTGGTGGCCCCCGGCGAGGCGGTCATCGGCGCCGACTCCCACACCTGCACCTACGGCGCCCTGGGCGCCTTCTCCACCGGCGTGGGCTCCACGGACATGGGCGCCGCTATGGCGGCGGGAGAGACCTGGTTCAAGGTACCCTCCGCCATCAAGGTCAACCTGACCGGAAAGCTGAAGCCCTATGTCTCCGGCAAGGATGTGATCCTGACGCTCATCGGCATGATTGGTGTGGACGGCGCCCGGTATCAGTCCCTGGAGTTCACCGGTCCCGGCGTGGCAGAATTGAGCATCTACGACCGGCTGACGATCTCCAACATGGCCATCGAGGCCGGCGCCAAAAACGGCATCTTCCCCGTGGACGACGTGACCCGCGCCTACGTGGAAGGCCGTGTTGACCGCCCCTGGACCGCCTTTGAGGCGGACGAGGACGCCGAGTATGAGCGGACCATCGAGATCGACCTGAGCCAGGTGGAGTGCACCGTGGCCTGGCCGCACCTGCCGGAGAACGCCCACAGCGCCCGGGAGGGCAAAGACATCGCCATCGACCAGATCGTCATCGGCTCCTGCACCAACGGCCAACTCCCCGACATGGCCGCCGCCGCTGAAATTCTGAAGGGCCGCCATCTGGCCCCCGGCGTCCGGGGCATCATCATCCCCGCCACCCAGAGCGTTTACCGGGAGTGCATGCACCGGGGCTACACCGACATCTTCCTGGACGCAGGCTGTATCGTCTCCACCCCCACCTGCGGGCCGTGCCTGGGCGGCTACATGGGCATCCTGGCCGCCGGAGAGCGGTGCGTGTCCACCACCAACCGCAACTTCGTGGGCCGTATGGGCCATGTGGACAGCGAGGTCTACCTCGCCTCCCCCGCCGTGGCCGCAGCTTCCGGTATTGCCGGACATATCGCACATCCAGAGGAGGTCATGAACAAATGAACGCACACGGAATCGTACATCAATACGGGGATCACGTGGACACCGACGTCATCATCCCCGCCCGCTATCTGAATACCCAGAGCCACCAGGAACTGGCCTCCCACTGCATGGAGGACATCGACAAGACCTTCATCACCAAGGTGAAGGACGGCGACATCATGGTGGCCGGCGTCAACTTCGGCTGCGGCTCCTCCCGGGAGCACGCCCCCATCGCCATCAAGGCCAGCGGCATCTCCTGCGTCATCGCTGCCAATTTCGCCCGCATCTTCTACCGCAACGCCATCAACATCGGCCTGGCTATTCTGGAGTGCCCCGCCGCCAGCGAGGGCATCGATGACGGGGACGAGGTAACGGTGGACTTCGATACCGGCGTCATCACCAACATCACCAAAAACGAGACCTACCAGGCGGAGCCATTCCCGCCTTTCATCAAGGACATGATCACCAAGGGCGGCCTGATGGCCTCCCTGAAAGCAAAGGAGGCCCGGGCATGAATAAGACGATTGCCATCATCAAGGGCGACGGCATCGGCCCCGAGATCGTGACCGAAGCCATGGCCGTGCTGGACACCGTGGCCGCCAAATTCGGCCACACCTTTACCTATCAGGACGCCCCCATGGGCGGCAATGCCATCGACACCTTCGGCGTGCCCCTGCCGGACTCCAGCCTGGAGACTTGCATGAAGTCCGACAGCGTGCTGCTGGGCGCCGTGGGCGGCCCCAAGTGGGATGACCAGCCCGCCGACAAGCGGCCGGAGCGGGGCTTGTTGAAGCTCCGGGGCGCCATGGGGCTGTACACCAACGTCCGGCCCGCCCGGATGTTCTCTGACCTGTCCGCGTCCTGCCCCCTGCGCCCGGATATCGCGGCCAAGGGCATTGACTTCGTGGTGGTCCGGGAGCTCATCGGGGGCGTGTATTTCGGCGAGCACTCCACCGCTGAGGTAGACGGTGAGCAGAAGGCCACCGATATCATGGCCTACTCCGAGCATGAGATTCGGCGGGTAGCCCATGTGGCCTTCCAGATGGCCCGGAAGCGCCGCAAGCGGGTAACCTCCATTGACAAGGCCAACGTGCTGGATACCTCCCGCCTGTGGCGGAAAACCGTGACGGAGGTTGCCAAGGAATACCCCGATGTGGAACTGCTCCACATATACGTGGACAACGCCGCCATGCAGATCGTCCGGGACCCCAGCCAGTTTGACGTTATCGTGACGGAAAACCTGTTTGGTGACATCCTCTCCGACGAGGCCAGCCAGATCACCGGCTCCATCGGCATGATCCCCTCCTCCAGCATGGGCGAGGGCACCCGGGGATTGTACGAGCCCATCCACGGCTCCGCCCCGGACATCGCGGGCCAGAACAAGGCCAACCCCATCGGCACCATTCTGGCGGCGGCCATGATGCTGCGGTACAGCTTCGATATGGCGGCGGAGGCCGACGCCATTGAAGCCGCCGTGGACGCCACGCTGAAGGCGGGTATCCGCTGCGGCGATATCTGGCAGGACGGCTGCACGCTGGTGGGCTGCCGGGAGATGGGCGCGGCGATCCGCAGCCGCATCTGAGCCCGACGGGGGCGCCGAGATCCCCCCCAAAATGTATGCTCGTTTTTCCCCGCACGTTTAAACTCTAAGTCAAAACCTCCGGCTTAGTCTTAATCTCATTAAGATAAGCAACAGACCAGACCGTACGTAAGGCGGTCTGGTCTGCGTTTGCAAATATTTGCAAATAATTGAAAAAAGCCACAAAAAACACTTGACAAAACGGGAAAAATCGGAGGTTACGCCGATGAGAAACTACCCAAAAGCCCTGAAAAGAAAACTTCTGGATACCATATGCCAAATGCGGAAGGAACTGTCCAAATACACAACTGATCCCAAACGGGACTTCACGCGAAATCGAAAGCTGCCCTTTGAAACGATGTGCAGAACGATACTCTCCATGAGCGGACAAAGCCTGAATGTAGAACTGCAGCGGCAGTTTCGCTATGATCCGACAGCGGCAACTACATCGACCTTCGTTCAGCAGCGGGGAAAGGTTCTTCCGACGGCCTTTGAAGAAATCTTACGCCGGTTTACTTACCAAAACCGTCCCATACGAAGGTGGAACGGGTACACACTGCTGGCGGTGGATGGTTCCCATGTGCAGATTCCAAGTGACATTCACGACGAGGCAACCTACTTTAACAGCACCAAGGGCGGGCGCGGATATAACCTGCTGCATTTGAACGCTCTGTACGACTTGGAAAGTCAACTCTATCTGGACGCCGTCATACAAGACGGCCGGGAGGAGCACGAATCTCGGGCGCTTGTGGAATTAGTGGACCGGTCGGAACTCACAGAACCGGCCATTCTCATAGCGGACCGCGGCTATGAGGCGTACAACAACATGGCGCACATAGAGCAGAAGGGCTGGAAATATCTGATCCGCGTAAAAGACAAACGGGGCATACTTTCAGGGCTTAAGCTGCCTGATGCACTGGAATTTGACACGGCTTTCAGTTATTTCCTGTCCAAACGCCTCACAAACCGTATCCGCCGGGAGCCTCAGAAGTACCGCTGGATTCCCAGCAAGGTTCATTTCGACTATATCAGGGACAAGAGCGATGCGTTGTATCCGATCTCCTTCCGTGTGGTCAGATTTGCGGTCAAAGAGGGCCTGTACGAGACCGTGATCACCAACCTTCCCGCAGACCGGTTCCCGCCCTCGCTGCTCCGTGAGCTTTACCACAAACGCTGGGGTATCGAGACATCTTTCAGAGATTTGAAATACACCCTTGCGCTGACGCACTTTCATGCCAAAAAGCGTCCATTCATCAAACAGGAGATCTTTTCCAGAATGACGCTCTATAATTTTGCCTCCTTGCTTCGTCTGCATGCCTCTTTTACGCAGCCGGAGGGTAAATATCTCTACCGCGTTAACGCCGCTTTCGCCGCTCACTTTGCACGGGAGTTCCTGCTTGGCTTTGTTCCTGCGGCCAAAGTGGAATCTTTGATCGCAAAGTTTCTGCTTCCTGTCCGGCCTGGCCAGCAAAAACCGAGGAATATGCGCGTGAAGCACCCAACCAGTTTTCAGTACCGGATGATTTGAGCTTGTTTCATATTCGTTTTTCGCGGAGGAAACTCCGCGCTTTTGTCGTGCCTTTTGTCTGATGTATGTGTATACTAAACCACCTCCGAGATTCTCTCCCGGAGGCGGCTACATTGGGGTGCTTATCTTAATGAGATTACGGCTAAGCCGGAGGCTTGAGTAAGCCCTGGGCTTTATAGGGACAAAGCCCCTTAAGGGGCCCGAAAAGATTTGCCGACCGCATTGCTTTCTCGGGCTACCCCTTAAGGGGTTTTTGTTATGCCTTGGTATTCTTGCTACCCGTAAACGGGTCTGCGAATTCCTTGATGCTTATTTGGTCGGCTATTTGGTTCTCTTGCAGCTGGTTTTGGATGTAAGTCTTAATTGCTTTTTTCTTCCGCCCTACTGTGTCTACGAAATACCCTCTGGCCCAGAAATGTCTGTTTCCATACTTGTACTTAAGATTTGCGTGTCGGTCGAATATCATCAGGCTGCTTTTTCCTTTTAGATACCCCATGATCTGCGATACGCTATACTTTGGAGGAATACTGATCAGCATATGGATATGATCCGGACACGCATACCTTAACCTTCGCTCTTTTCTTGGCTATTGGTTGTCATTTATCAATATCTGTCCAAGGAATACCTGCTGCAGCAAGTTTGTTACTCCTTGGGGTGCCTGGATAGTAGCAATCATCAGAAGGTCGCCATCCACCTCGGCCCAGTTGATGTCATAGCCCGCATTACGGATAAGCTGTGTCAAGAAAGCCCTCTGGGTTCTGCCGTTGCCCTCTCTGAAAGGGTGCAGATAATTGGTTGCGCAATAGAAGTCCACAATTTTCTCCACAAACTCATCGTGGGGAAGTCCTTTAAAATAGTTCTGTTCTTTGAGACGGTCAAAAATCAGATCAGCCTGATGCTCAATATTCTCAGCCGGGCAGAAATTCGTTCCCTTCTTGCTGATATTCACGGTGCGAACTTGTCCCGCCCAATCGTATAAGTCAGAGAAAAGAAAATAGTGGATGGCTTTATAGTGGGCAAAGTCAAAAACGCCTTCAAGCGGATGCTGTTCCAGCTTGGAAGCGTTAATGTAGGTAGCAAGTGTCTGGGCCTCATTCAATGCGGCCTCATCACGAATATCCAGTTTATTGATCAGCACCGCGGTACCAGGGTAGCAGTTATCCTGGATAGGATCGATGCTGTCCGCCATGCCTTATGTCCCCCCGACAGATTCAGAAACACGCT
>SAMEA3663263__coassemble_289_pt1 | contig 14186 bp, 9 predicted proteins | sample SAMEA3663263__metabat2_high_PE_031 | metagenome-assembled genome bin SAMEA3663263 (sample SAMEA3663263) | pig gut metagenome | biome: pig gut; feature: pig-associated habitat; material: faeces | place: China | collected 2013 | reverse complement strand
TCTACAACGGGAGCGGATTCCTCGGCGGCGGGAGCGGGCTCTTCTACAACGGGAGCGGGCTCCTCAACGGCGGGCTCCTCCTTCTCATGCTCTACCGGGGGCCAGGGCTGGCCGGTAACGTTGGCATAGATACGCAGGTACTCCTTGGCGCTTCTGGCCCAGCTGAAGTCACACTTCATGGCCCGCTTCCGCAGGCGGCTGAAAGCATCAGGATAATCCTTGTACAGGTACACAGCCTCCCGGATGACATGCAGCATATCACTGCTGGAATAATTGGCAAAGGTAAAGCCGTTGCCGGCATCCCGCCAGGCCTCGTAGGGCTGAACGGTATCCTTCAGGCCGCCGGTCTCCCGGACGATGGGCACCGTGCCGTAGCGCATGGCGATCATCTGGCTCAGTCCACAGGGTTCGCTCTTGGAAGGCATCAGGAACAGGTCCGCGCCGGCGTAAATGGCCATGGACAGCGCCTCGTTGTAATCCAGGCGCACCGCCATGCGGCCATGATACTGCTGGGCAGCCCAGTGGAAGAACTCCTCGTACTTCCGGTCGCCCTTGCCAAGAATGACCAGCTGCATCGGAAGTTCCATCATATCATGAAGTACCTCACAAATCAAGTCCAAACCCTTGTGAGACACCAGACGGCTGACGATGGCCACGATCGGCACATGAGGCTCCTCCCGCAGCCCCATCATCCGCTGCAGCTCCGCCTTGTCAGCGTCCTTGCCGGCAAGATCGTCCACGGAGTAGTTGGTGGTAATACGCTGGTCGGTGGCGGGATCGTACAGCTTCATGTCGATGCCGTTGAGCACACCGGAGAGCTTATACTCGCAGCGGCGCATGATATTCTCCAGCCGGTGAGCGAAATAGGACATTTTCAGCTCGTTGGCATAGGTGGGAGAAACGGCGTTGACCGCGTCGGCGCACAGAATGGCGCCTTTCATCAGGTTCACGTCCCTGTCCATAATGATGGTGCCGTCCTCTGCCCAGCCGTGGTCCAGGCCGAACAGGTCGCCCAGGGTCTGCATTCCAAAACGGCCCTGATACTCAATGTTGTGGATGGTCAGCGTGGTCTTGATGGAGCGGAAGCGGTCCTCCCGCACGCCGTCATCCTTCAGGTAGATGGGCACAAGGGCAGTCTGCCAGTCGTTGCAGTTGATGACATCGGGCCAAAACTTGAAATGGGGAAGCATCCGCACGATGGCCCGGGAGAAAAAGCCGAACCGCTCGCCGTCGTCGATATAGCCGTACAGGTCAGGGCGGAGGAAATACTGCTCATTGTCCAGGAAGTACCAGGTAACACCGTCCTTCTCCAGAGAGAACAGGCCGCAGTAGCTGTGCCGCCAGGCCAGGTTCACATAGTCATAGCACTCGAACTTCAGCTGGCTGCCAAAGCGTTCCTTCACCCGCTGGTACAGGGGCAGCACCACGGCCACCTCTGCGCCCTGCTCCGCCAGGGCCGGCGGCAGAGAGCCGGCCACATCCGCCAGGCCGCCCGTCTTGCAAAAGGGGACAGCCTCACTGGTCGCATACAAAATCTTCATACATAAACTCCTTTTCCGTTTGCTGAGAAACTTCCAATTCTCTTCCCCCGCCAGAAGCCCGGCGGAAAATCCGCAAGGGGGAGTTTTCTCCCCCTTGCAGGTATTTACACAATACTGCCCTTGGCCAGGACAATGGGATAGGTGGCGTGGCCCATCAGGGTACGGTCCGCCAGGACCTCCACATCCTTGTCCGCGATGATATAGCTGAGCTGGGCGTTGCGGCGCACGATATCCTCCTTAAACAGGACACAGTTGCGGACCACGGCGCCCTCCTCCACCACCACGCCGGGGAACAGGACGGAATTCTCCACCATGCCCTCGATGCGGCAGCCGTCAGCCACCAGGGAATTCACACAGCGGCCGTTGGCACCCACATAGGTGGAGGGCTTGTCAGCGCCCTTGGCCCGGATGGGTCGCTTCGGCGTGAACAGCTCCGCCCGGATGGCGGGATCCAGAAGCTGCATACTGCGGTCGTAATACTCCTGCACGGAGCGGATCTGGGCCGCGAAGCCGCCCCAGATGTAGCTGTGCAGATGCAGAGAATTCTTCCGGGTCTGCAATTCTCTACGCCAGCTGAACTGGTCCCGGGCGGAACACTCATCCACGATCTCTTTCAGAAGTTTCGTGGAGAGGATATAGACCTCCAGGCCACGGTAGCCCCGGGGCGTATGTAGATGATAGAGGACCTCCGTGATGCGGCCATCCTGATTCATCTCAAAATAAGTGCCGTCCTCAGTGGCGAAGCTGTCGTTCCCGCAGACCACGGTCACATCCGCGCCGGATCTGATGTGGCTCTCCAGGATCTCACTCATAGGCAGGTTCACCACAAGGTCGCCGTCCATCAGCGCCACATAGTCCTGCCGGATTTCGTCCAGGTAAGTGCGGACGCCGGCCAGGGCTTCGATCTTACCCCGGAAGGGCAGCACGCCCCAGTTCTGCTGATAGTTGAAGGGGGGCAGCATCCGGAGACCGCCGCGCTTACGGCTCAGGTCCCAGACCTTGCCGGTACCCAGATGGTCCAGCATGCTCTGATACCGGCCATGGAGCACCACGCCCACGTCGGTAACGCCGGCGTTCACCAGGTTGGACAGGGCGAAGTCCACTGCCCGGTAACGTCCGCCGAAGGGGATGGAAGCCGCGGAACGGATCTCGCCCAGTTCCCGCAGGTCGTTGCGCTTTTCATAGGAAAAGATGATACCGTGCATCCCGTTCATTTGGACACCTCCTCACCGTTGCGGCCCAGCATGATGCCGGGTGCGACCTTTCTGCCGTCCTCTACGGCGCAGCCTGGGGCCAGTACCGTCAGGCCCCAGGAATCCGGGGCTGTCTCCTCCGGTGTGCCGCCCACGCGGCAGTCCCGGCCGATATGGCAGCCCTCGCCCAAAATGGCGTATTCTACCACCGCGCCGGGCTCCACCACGGTGCCGGGCAGCAAGACAGAATAGCTGACACGGGCGCCCTCGCTCACCACCACGTTGGGAGACAGGACAGAGTTCTCCACGGTACCCTGGATGTCGTCGCCGCGGTTGAACGCGCTATGGGTCACCTTGGCGTTCCGCCCCAGGAAGGTGGGAGGCGCGTTGACGGAGCGGGCGTAGATGGGCCAGGACTCATCCGTCAGATCCAGGCCGGACTCCGGGGACAGCATGTCCATGTTGGCATCCCACAGGGAGACCAGGGTGCCCACGTCTTTCCAGTAGCCGGCAAAGCGGTAGGCAGCCATCCGCTCGCCGTTATTCAGCATGGCAGGGATGACATTCTTGCCGAAGTCGTTTTCGGAGTTGGGATCGGCCTCGTCCTCGGTCAGATACTTCCGCAGGGCCTTCCAGGAGAAGACGTAGATGCCCATGGAAGCCAGGTTGCTCTTGGGCTCCTTGGGCTTTTCCGCGAACTCGGTGACCATATCGTTGCCGTCCACCGCCATGATGCCGAAGCGGGACGCCTCGTTCCAGGGCACCTCCATGACGGAGATGGTGCAGGCGGCATTGGCTTCCTTGTGCCGCGCCACCATGTCGGAGTAATCCATCTTATAAATGTGGTCACCAGAGAGGATCACCACATAGTCGGGATCGTACAGGTCGATGAAGCCAATGTTCTGATAGATGGCGTTGGCCGTGCCTTTGTACCAAGTGCCGCCCTTGCTGCCCTGATAGGGGGGCAGGATATGGACGCCGCCGGTGGAACCGTCCAGGTCCCAGGGCTGGCCGCTGCCGATGTAGCTGTTCAGCTCCAGCGGGCGGTACTGGGTCAGCACGCCCACGGTGTCAATGCCGGAATTGGTGCAGTTGGAAAGGGGAAAGTCAATGATGCGGTACTTTCCTCCGAAGGGCACGGCAGGCTTCGCCATGTCCCCCGTCAGGACGTACAGCCGGCTGCCCTGGCCGCCGGCCAGCAGCATGGCGATGCATTCTTTCTTCATGGTTTCTCCAGCTCCTTTGCCTCTTTTTTCTTCCTGGGCTTGGGTAATTTGCCTTCACCCCGCAGGAACACCGCGCCGAAGGCGGGGATGCGGATGGCCGCGGACTGCTCCTTGCCGTGGGAGGGAATTCTCTCCACCATCACAGGCTCGGTGTCGCCAAAACCGGCTCCGCCGTATTCCACAGCGTCGGTATTGAACACGGGGACATACTTCCGGCGGGCGGGCACGCCCAACCGGTAGTTTTCATAAGTATTGGGAGAAAAGTTGATGGCGCACATCAGGTCGCGGCCCTTCTTGTCCTTCCGCAGGAAGACCACCACGTTGTTCTGGTTGTCATCGGGCACCAGCCACTCAAAGCCTTCCCAGTCAAAGTCGATCTCCCACAGGGCCTTTTCCTTTTTGTAGAACGCGTTGGCATCCTTAAAGAACTGGTGGAGCTTCTGGTTGATCGGCTTTTCCAGCAGATACCAGTCCAGAGCCTGGTTGGAGTTCCACTCCTTCCACTGCCCCAGTTCCGCGCCCATAAACAGCAGCTTCTTGCCGGGGTGGGCCAGCAGGTAGGCGTAGAAGCCGCGGGTGCAGCGAAGCTGATTCTCGTAATCGCCGGGCATCTTCCCCACCACGGAGCCCTTCATATGTACCACTTCATCATGGGAGATGGGGAGCACGAAGTTCTCCGAAAAGGCGTACATCATGGAGAAGGTGATGTCCTTATGATGGTACTGGCGGAACCAGGGGTCCATCTTCAGATAGTGGCACATGTCGTTCATCCAGCCCATGTTCCACTTCAGGTTGAAGCCCAGGCCGCCAATGTCGGCGGGACGGGTCACCATGGGCCAGGCGGTGGACTCCTCCGCGATCATCATCACACAGGGGTCCACGCTGAAGGCCATGGCGTTCAGCTCCCGCAGGAAGTCGATGGCCTCCAGGTTCTCATGTCCGCCGTACTTATTGGGCGTCCAGGCGCCGCCCTGGCGGTCATAGTCCAGGTACAGCATGGACGCCACGGCGTCCACCCGCAGTCCGTCGATGTGGTATTCCTCCAGCCAGAAGCGGGCGGAGGAGAACAGGAAGCTCTTGACCTCCGGGCGGCCGTAGTCAAAGACACGGGTACCCCAGGAGGCATGCTCCCACTTGTTGGGATCGCTGTACTCGTAGCAGCAGCTGCCGTCGAACTGGTACAGGCCCTGGGCATCCTTGCAGAAGTGGGCGGGAACCCAGTCCAGCAGGACAGAAATGCCGTTTTTGTGCATGTGGTCCACGAACCACATGAAGTCGTGGGGGGTGCCGAACCGGGAGGTGGGGGCAAAATACCCGGTGCACTGATAACCCCAGGAGTCGTCCAGCGGATGCTCCGTCACCGGCAGCAGCTCGATGGCCGTATAGCCCATTTCCTTCACATAGGCCGCCAGGTCCTTCGCCAGATCCCGGTAGTCGATGAAATCGCCGTTATCCCGCTTTTTCCAGGAACCCAGATGGACCTCATAGATATTCAGGGGTGAATCATAGACCTGATGCTTCTGCTTTTTCTCCCGGAAGGACTTGTCCGTCCATTTGAAACCGCTGATGTCATACAGCTTGCTGGCGGTGGCGGGCCGGGTCTCCGTATGGAATCCGTAGGGGTCCGCTTTCATATGGACCTTGCCGTCGCAGCCCAAGACGGCGTACTTATAAGAGGTATAGGGTTCCAGGCCGGGGATGAAGCCCTCCCAGACCTCGCCCTTCCGGGTGAGGCGGTTCGCCTCCTGATCCCAGTTGTTAAAGTCACCGACCACGGACACGCTCTGGGCGTGAGGCGCCCAGACACGGAACATCCAGCCGGGCTTTCCCCGCCGTTCAGCCGGATGGGCGCCGAACCAGCGCCACCCGTCGGTCAGTGTGCCGCTGTGGAACCGAGCGGTCTGATCGTTTTTCGCCATATGTACTCCTCTCCCCGCCGGATGACCGGGGGCTCTTCTTTGTTCTTCCCGTGGACATGCGCTCTCAGGCATAATACGGTACATTGTATAATATATTATACGTCCTGCGGAAAAACGCGTCAAGAATGACGCCGTCGAAAAAGGGGCCGTTTTTTGGTTTATTCATCCAGTTTCTTTTCTGTTTTCACAGTATTTTTTGTTGATTTTTGGCAATCCTTTCAAGGATTGGATATATTTGTTACCGGCTGTCGAAAAGACTTTTTCGACAAGCTGCTTAGTTTTTTACTTCTCCTTGCCCCATATTGATTTTAACCATGCTGTCTGTTACAATAAGTTGAATTTTGTCACAGCCCTTTGGAGGTCTGATTTTCATGCTGGATAACGTATTTTCCCTGTTTACCGATTTCACGGTGAACGGCTTTCCTCTGTGGATCATCCTGCTGATCTGCGCAGGCGTGTTTCTGGCGTCCTTTATGGACGCCATTGCCGGCGGCGGCGGCATCATTTCCGTACCCACCTATCTGATCGCCTTCACCGGACTGCCCACCTATTACGCCCTGGGCACCAACAAGCTCTCGGCGGGCATCGGCACAGTGTTCTCCACCGCCCGGTTCATTAAAAACGGCTTTGTGGACTGGAAGCTCTTTGCTCCCTCCATTGTTCTGGCTCTGCTGGGTTCCATGGGCGGCACCTGGCTGCAGCTCCACACCCCGGACGTCGTGCTGAAATACCTGTTGCTGGTGGTGCTGCCGGTAGTGGCCTTCGTCACCCTGCGGAACCGGGAATGGCCGGACGAGCCGGGGGAGATCGATTTCAAAAAGCAGGCGGCCATCGTCTGGGCAGGCGCTCTGGTCATCGGCGCCTACGACGGCTACTATGGCCCCGGCACCGGCACCTTCCTGATGCTGATCTTCATCCGCCTGGCCAAGCTGGACACCCGCCACGCCGCCGGCGGTGTGAAAGTCATCAACCTGTCCTCCAACCTGGGCAGCCTGTTCACCGCCCTGATGGCGGGCAAGGTATTTATCGGCGTAGGCCTCATCTCCGCGGTGGCCTCCATCGCCGGCCACTACATCGGCGCCGGTCTTGCCATCAAAAACGGAAGCAAGATCGTCCGGCCCACCGTTATCATCGTTCTCATTCTGCTGACTCTGAAGGTCGGCAGCGAGCTGCTTTTCCCCGAATTCTGGAGCTGAGGTGTGCGCTATGAAAAAGAGCATCGGTATTTTGGGCGGCATGGGCCCCCTGGCCACAGCGGACCTGTTCCGCAAGATCGTTCTGCTGACGGACGCCGCCCGGGACAACGACCACATCCGCGTTTACATCGACGACAACGCCTCCATCCCCGACCGTACCGCCGCCATTCTCTCCGGCGGAGCCGACCCCCTGCCCGCCATGACGGACTCCCTGCGGAAGCTGGAAGCCTGCGGGGCGGACTGCATCATCATGCCCTGCAACACCGCCCATTACTTCCTGCCCCGGCTCCAGGCACTGACGGAGGTCCCCTTCCTCAGTATGCTGGAGGCCACGGCCAAAACCTGCGCCGACCGGTTCCCCGACGGGACCGCCGCAGTGCTGGCCACCAAGGGGACTCTGGCTGCCGGACTGTATCAGGCGGCGCTGGAAAAGGAAGGCGTGCCCTTCCTTCTTCCCCGCGAGACAGAACAGGACGCCCTGATGCGGGTCATCTATGACGGTGTCAAGGCAGGCAAGGGCCCGGAGGACTACCGGGCAGACATGGAGGCCGTGGCGGAAGCCCTTACTGTCCGGGGCGCGGACTACTTCATCCTCGGCTGCACGGAGCTGCCTCTGGCGGCTCAGGCTCTCTCCCTGTCGCAGCCTGTGGTGGACCCCACCGCTGAACTGGCAAAGGCGGCGATCCGTTTTTGCGGTTACGATATCAAGTCTGTATAATCTGCTCAATTCCCAGCTTTTGTTAAGTCTTTTTTGATAAGTTCTTTACAAACGGGCCATCTTTCTGTATACTATACAAGAGAGGAGTTCTTTTCAAAACCGAAAGCTGGCTCCTCAAGTGAGAAAGAGAGCGAAAATTTTTGATTGAGGTGAGTGTATGAAGAAAAAAATCAGCCTTCCCATGCAAATCCTGATTGCCCTGGTCTTGGGCGTCGCTGTCGGTCTGATCTGCTATTTCACTGGCACAGCCGACTTTACTGCCAACTACCTGAAGCCCTTTGGCACCATTTTCGTCAACCTCCTGAAGTTCATCGTTGTTCCCGTGGTGCTGTTCTCCATGATCGACGGTATTCTCTCCATGGATGACATGAAGAAGGTCGGCGCCGTGGGCTGGAAGACCATGGCGTACTTCCTCTGCACCACCGCTATCGCCTGCGTCATCGGTCTGATCATGGCCAACATCTTCAACGGTGCGGGCCTGTTCCCCACCCTGGCTCTGGAAGAGGGCGCCGTGTGGGAGAAGGCCACCAGTGCCAACTTCATGGACACTTTGGTCGGCATCTTCCCCAGCAATATGTGGGATGCCTTCACCAAGGCCAACATGCTGCAGGTCATCGTCATCGCCCTCTTCTTCGGCGGTGCTATCATGGCTGCCGGCGAAAAGGGCAAGCTGTGCCGCGACATCGTCTCCTCCTTCAATGAGGTCATCAACCGCCTGATGGCGTTCATCATCAGCCTCTCCCCCATCGGTGTGTTCACCATGATGGCTTGGGTCGTCGCCACCCAGGGCGCCGAGATCCTGGGCTCTCTCGCTCTGGTGCTGCTGTGTGCCTACATTGCCTACATCCTTCACGCTGTTCTGGTGTATTCCTTCTCCGCCAAGGCTTTTGCCGGCATCAGCCCCGTAAAGTTCTTCAAGGGTGCCTTCGCCGCCATGATGTTCGCCTTCACCTCCACCTCCTCCGCGGCCACGCTGCCTGTTTCCAAGGAGTGCGCCCATGAGCTGGGTGCCGAGGACGACATCGCCGCCTTCGTGCTGCCCCTGGGCTCCACCATCAACATGGACGGCACTGCCATTTACCAGTGCGTTGCCACCGTGTTCCTGGCCACCTGCGCCGGCATGCACCTGACCATCGGCCAGATGGTGACCATCGTTGTCACCGCCACCTTGGCTTCCATCGGCACCGCGGGCGTCTCCGGCGCCGGCATGATCATGCTGGCCATGGTGCTGACCGCCATGGGCATCGACGTCAACCTCATCATGATCATCTACGGTGTGGACCGTCTGTTCGACATGGGCCGTACCTGCCTGAACGTCACCGGCGACATCGCCTGCTCCTGCTGTGTCACCCACTGGGAAAGCAACAAGTCCAAAAAGTAAGATATGTTTCCCCCAACCGTCCGCCGGGTGACCGGCGGGCGGTTTTTTCACGTTTGCCAGACATCTCCAATCCCTCTTTCGGCATAAGGCGGAAAATATTGAGGATACTACCAGTTGTCAACGATACCGCAATTCACACAAGAAGGAGTTTTCGATATGAAGGCAACTGGAATCGTGCGGCGGATCGACGATCTGGGCAGAGTCGTCATCCCCAAGGAGATCCGCCGTACCATGCGTATCCGCGAGGGCGACCCGCTGGAGATCTACACCAGCCGTGACGGAGAGGTCATTTTTAAAAAATACTCTCTGCTGGGCGGCGTGGAAGACTTTGCCGGGCAGCTCTGCGAGACTATGAGCCGCTCCACCGGCTGCATCTGTGCCGTCACCGACCGGGACACCGTCATCGCCGTGGCCGGCGGCGGAAAACGGGAGCTGATGGGCAAGCGCATCACCCCGGAGCTGGAGCAGATCATGGAGAGCCGCCGCATCTATCAGTACAGCGGCGAGGACCAGCCCATCCCTGTTTCTGACAGCACCGATAAGCTGATCACCAATGTGGCCGCCCCCATCCTGGCGGAGGGCGACCTGCTGGGGCTGGTACTGTTCATCGGCACCACGCCCGGCATCGCCACCGGCGACGCCGAATACAAACTGGCTCAGACCATTGCCGCCTTCCTGGGGCGGCACATGGAGGGCTGACGCGGAAACAGGCCTTCCCGCCGTTTGCGGGAAGGCCTAGTTTTGGCCGTGTGCCGCGGACGGATGTTTTCCTGTTAAGCGTATTTTCCAAGCGGGACACTGTTGGCTTTTTATATTTTTTGACGGAAAACGTCTGAAATATTTTGAAAATATGGTTCTTTATTTTGTGTGATTTGACGTTGACAGCGCCCCGTCCCCAATGGTAAACTCCAAACAATCAATCAATGATCGGCAAAGGCGCTGATGGAGAAAAGTACCGCAGACGTTCGGTTCAGTGAGCGGGAGACAGTGGGAACCCCGCACCAAAGAATCTGCGCGAAGAACACTCCGTAGCTGCAATCTGAACGCGGTCTTCCGCCAGTAAGTGCGACGAGTTGTGATCGTTACATCACACGGGCTTGTTGGAGCCTTGAAGGTGACCGTCCCTGTCAAAGGGGAGGTAAATTAGGTGGCACCGCGGATAGCAGCTATTCGTCCTAAAATTTTAGGATGTAGCTGCGTTTTTTATTGCCCGAATCAGGGCAAGAACAATCGGAGGTGCTTTTTATGTGCGCGATCATGGGCTTTTCCAAGAAGACCTACACCAAAGAAGAGATCCGTCCCTATTTTGACCGAACCGTTTCCCGGGGCCCCGACATGAGCCGGATCGTTGAGACACCCTCCGGCTGGCTGTGCTTCCACCGTCTGGCCATCATGGGCCTGACGGAGGCCGGTATGCAGCCCTTCCAGCTGGGCGGCGACTATGTGGTCTGCAACGGCGAGATCTACGGCTTCCGCCCCCTGAAGCGGCAGTTAATGGAGAAGGGCTACACCTTCAAGAGCGGCAGCGACTGCGAGATCCTGCTGCCCCTGTTCCACGAGTACGGCCTGAGCATGTTTTCCCGGCTGGACGCCGAGTTCGCCCTCATCATCTACGATTCCGCCACGGACTCCCTCATCGCCGCCCGGGACCCCATCGGCATCCGGCCGCTGTTCTACGGCTATGACAAGGATGGCGGTATCGTGTTCGCCAGCGAGGCCAAGAACCTCATCGGCCTGTGCAAGGAGGTCTGCCCCTTCCCTCCCGGTCACTATTACGCCTACGGAAAGTTCGTCCGTTACGCCGACCTGACCACCGTCCGCAGTTACTCCGACGACGATCTGGAGACCGCCTGCAAGCACATCCGCGACAAGCTGATCGCCGGCGTTGACAAGCGACTGGACGCTGACGCTCCCCTGGGCTTCCTGCTCTCCGGCGGCCTGGACTCCTCCCTGGTGTGCGCCATCAGCTCCATCGTGCTGGGAAAGAAGATCCGTACCTTCGCCATCGGCATGGATAAGGACGCCATCGACCTGAAGTACGCCCGGGAAGTGGCCGACTACATCGGTGCCGACCACACGGAGGTCTTTATGACCCGCCAGCAGGTGCTGGACTCCCTGGAGGAGGTCATCGCCATGCTGGGCACCTGGGACATCACCACCATCCGGGCCAGCATGGGCATGTATCTGTGCTGCAAGGCCATCCACGAGCAGACCGACATCCGGGTGCTGCTGACCGGCGAGATTTCCGACGAGCTGTTCGGCTACAAGTACACCGACTTCGCTCCCAGCGCCCAGGCGTTCCAGGACGAGGCCAAGAAGCGGGTCGACGAGCTTTACATGTACGATGTGCTCCGGGCCGACCGCTGCATCTCCGTCAACTCCCTGGAGGCCCGGGTTCCCTTCGGCGACCTGGACTTCGTGAAGTACGTCATGAGCATCGACCCCAAGCTGAAGCTGAACACCTATGACATGGGTAAGTACCTGCTGCGCCACGCCTTTGAGAAGGACCGCCTGCTGCCCGACGACATTCTGTGGCGCCAGAAGGCCGCCTTCTCCGACGCCGTGGGCCACTCCATGGTGGATGATCTGAAGGCCTACGCCGAGGAGAAGTACACTGACCAGGAGTTCGAAACCCTGCGCCGCAAGTACGACTACTGCACGCCCTTTACCAAGGAAAGCCTGCTGTACCGGGAAATCTTCGAAAAGTATTATCCCGGCCAGGCTCCCATGATCAAGGACTTCTGGATGCCCAACAAATCCTGGAAGGGCTGCGATGTGAACGATCCCTCCGCCCGGGTTTTGGCAAACTACGGTGCCAGCGGCGAATAAGATGTTCAAAAGTTAGAAGTATTACCTATTGTAATCTCCTTTCTTTATGATATATTTCTATATAGAAACATAGGAGGATGAAACGTATGAGTACACCTACGAAGCTCCCCGAACTGTTCGGCAGCCTGGTCTTTAACGAAGAGACCATGAAGGAAAGGCTCTCTTCCGCGTCCTACGGTGCTTGGAAGAAGTGCGTGACTGAAGGCACGTCCCTGGACATCGGCACCGCCAATGAGATCGCCGAGGCCATGAAGCAGTGGGCCGTCGAGAAGGGCGCCACCCATTACACCCACTGGTTCCAGCCCATGACCGGCGTCACCGCCGAGAAGCACGACAGCTTCATTACTCCCGTGGGCGGCGGTAAGATCATCATGGAGTTCTCCGGCAAGGAGCTGGTCCGGGGCGAGCCCGACGCCTCCTCCTTCCCCTCCGGCGGTCTGCGCGCCACCTTCGAGGCCCGCGGCTATACCGCCTGGGACCCCACCTCCTTCGCTTTCATCAAGGAGGGCTCCCTGTGCATTCCCACCATATTCTGCTCTTACTCCGGTCATGCGCTGGATAAAAAGACCCCCCTGCTGCGCTCCATGGACGAGGTCTCCCGTCAGGCTATCCGCATCCTGCGGCTGTTCGGCGACACCGAGACCAAGCGTGTCACCGCTCAGGTGGGCCCCGAGCAGGAGTACTTCCTGATCGACAAGGAGCTGTACAACCAGCGCGAGGACCTGCGGATGACCGGGCGGACGCTGTTTGGCGCCAAGCCGCCCCGTGGTCAGGAGCTGGAGGATCACTACTTCGGCGCCATCAAGCCCCGCGTTGCCGCCTACATGAAGGAGCTGGACGAGGAGCTGTGGAAGCTGGGTGTGCTCAGCAAGACCAAGCACAACGAGGTCGCTCCCTCCCAGCATGAGATGGCCCCCATCTTCTCCGACGCCAACACCGCCTGCGACCACAACCAGCTGGCCATGGAGCTGATGAAGAAGGTGGCCGACCGCCACGGTCTGGTCTGCCTGCTCCACGAAAAGCCCTTCGCCGGCGTCAACGGCTCCGGTAAGCACGACAACTGGTCCCTGGGCACCGACACCGGCAAGAACCTGTTTAAGCCCGGTTCCACCCCCAGCCAGAACGCCCGGTTCCTACTGTTTCTGGCCGCCTTCATTAAGGGCGTTGACGAGTATCAGGACTTCCTGCGGGCCACTGTGGCCTTCGCGGGTAACGATCACCGCTTGGGCGCCCAGGAGGCTCCCCCCGCTGTTATCTCCATCTTCCTGGGCGACGAACTGAACGCCGTGGTGGAATCCATCATCAAGGGCACGGAGTTCAAGGAAGCCGGCAAGCGCAACCTGGAGATCGGCGTGGACGTTCTGCCCGCCATCCCCCAGGACAACACTGACCGCAACCGCACCTCTCCCATGGCGTTCACCGGCAACAAGTTCGAGTTCCGTATGCTGGGCTCCTCCCAGTCCATCTCCGGCCCCAACATCGCCCTGAACACCATCATGGCCGAGGAACTGAAGCAGTTTGCCGACGAGCTGGAGAAGTCCAAGGACTTCCAGGCCGACCTGTCCAAACTCATCAAAAAGACCTTCACTGAGCACCAGCGCATCATCTTCAACGGCAACGGCTACGATGACGCCTGGATCAAGGAGGCCGAAAAGCGGGGTCTGTGCAACCTGACCTCCACCGCGGACGCTCTGCCCGCGTATACCGCCAAGAAGAATGTAGACCTGTTCGTTAAGCACGGCATCTACACCAAGGAAGAGATCAACGCCCGCGCTGAGATCCACATTGAGAATTACTCCACCGTCATCTCCATCGAGGCCAACACCATGGTGGACATGATCCGTCACGATATCCTGCCTGCTGTCTCCGGCTACGCCACCGACCTGTGCGAGCGCGCCGCCAGCAAGGACGCCCTGGGTGCGGCCTGCAAGTATGAAACGGTCACCGCCAAGGAGATCGCCAAGCTGACCGATTCCCTGATGGCCGACTGCAACAAGCTGGAAAAGGATATGTCCAAGATGCCCGCCGACGCCAAGAAGGCCATGGTCTTCTGCCACGACACCATCATTCCCGACATGGTCAAGGCCCGTGAGGCTGCCGACAAGCTGGAGACTCTCACAGCGAAGGAATACTGGCCCTTCCCCGTGTACTCCGACCTGCTGTTCTCCGTTTAAAGAGGGGAC
>SAMEA3663263__coassemble_286_pt1 | contig 14318 bp, 13 predicted proteins | sample SAMEA3663263__metabat2_high_PE_031 | metagenome-assembled genome bin SAMEA3663263 (sample SAMEA3663263) | pig gut metagenome | biome: pig gut; feature: pig-associated habitat; material: faeces | place: China | collected 2013 | reverse complement strand
GAGGATTTGTCAGTTTAACTTACTGACATTGCCGCATGGACGGGGCGCTTTTTTACGAAAAGGGATGGAAGATCATTGAGCGGGGAGAATCTCCAGCGGCTGGATCCGGGCGTCTGCCATGACTAGCTGGTCCACGTCGAACAGTGTGGCGAAGCGTGCCCGGGCGTCAATGGCCTGCTGGTCCAGATACCAGATCATTAGAGCACTCTTCTGTTCGTCGGTTCCGGCGAGATAGGCGCAGGCGTAGCGGCCGGAGTAGTGGCGCTCCAGCGTGCCCGCCTTCGTCAGGGCCGCCAGCGATTCCTGATTGGGGACGTTGCCTTTTTTCCCGTTTACCCAGGCGGAGGGCGCGGTGGTCAGCAGAATGGAGAGCTTGGAATTGTCCACCTTGCCCTGAAGCTGTGCCAGAGCGTAGTACAACTCCTCCAGCGGTTCCACCGGCGCAGCGGGATGCTGGCCGGAAACTTTTTCACAGGAAGCCACCCGCAGGATCAGCTTGTCGGCGCTCTTACCCAGGGCGGCATAGTCATAGCCGTCGTACCGGGGCTCCTGCCGGGAGGGCGCTTCCACGGTCAGATACAGGGCCTTTCCTTCCAGCCTTGACCGCAGGGCGGCTGCCAGCTTTACCAAAGCGGACTCCTTGGCGCTCCGGAGACCGGGGATATCCAAAAGAAGACCGTCGTAGCCGCCGTCTTTGACGGCCTGTGCTATCACCGCAGCGGCCTCCGAGGGACTGCCGTTCATCGCGGTGGGACCGCCCTCCACATATAGAAGGGCCTTGACTCCCGCCTGCCGGGCGGCGTCCCGGAGGGCGGCGGCCGCATTGGGAGCGGCGGTCTGGTTCAGCTTGGCGCCGCCGCTGGTCACCAGGCGGAGGCAGTTCACGCCAATGGCCTCGTAACTCGTCAGATCCGGAAGGGGCTCGCCGGGGGTCAGGATGCCCACCCTGCCGGGTTCGGCCCGGTGGAGCTTGTCGTACAAACGCATGAGGGTCACCGCTACCAGTTCCCGGGGGGCGGAGCCGCCGGGCTGAAAGGACGCAGCGGAAACGCCGTTCATCAGTCCAAAGTCGCGGACCATGGTGATATAGCCCGCATTGGTGGTCACATCGCCAAAGGGGAGGGGAAGGTCCTGAGCAAGGCCGGCGATGGTACTGTAACCCAGGGCCCGTACCAGCATCACCGCCAGCTCCTCCCGGGTGATGGGGGCGTTGGGGCGGAACTCCGCCCGCTGCTCGGTGACGGCGCCGTGTTCGTAGGCGGCCTGGACCGCTCCGGCGTACCAGGTGTTCACCGGTACGTCTGTGTAGATGGGCTGTGTGGGTTTAGCTGTCTCCCAGCCGAAAAACCGGCACAGTACCACGGTAAAGGCGGCCCGGGTCATCTCGTGGCCCAGCCCGAACCGGGTGGCGGACTCCCCCTGGAAAAAGCCCAGCTCCACGCACCGTTGGATGTCCTTGGCAGCCCAGTGGTTGGCAGGAACGTCCGAAAAGCCTGCCGCCCCGGCGGAGACCGTGAGGCTGCCGGTCAGCACGGCGCACAGCACCAGACAGCTCAGCAGCCGTTTCAGTTGTTTTTTCATCATGCTTTCGCTCCTTTGGGCGCTTTTTTGCACCAAATTATCCCTACTATACCAGAAATATCTGATTCCGTCAAATTGAACCTGTCGAAACGGCGGACCGGAATGATTCGGGAACGGCGCTTTGACGCCGGAGATTTTCGCGGATGTAAAATTCTTTCTTTACCTGACATTGCTTTTCTGCTATACTAAATTAGTTATCTTAGATTCATTTTTACCGATGGGAAGGAGGGGGCGCCCGTGAAATTCAAGAAGTGGAACATCGGAAAGCCGGAGGAACGGGATGTATCCCTCCTGCGGAGCGCCGGATATCCCTATCTGCTGTCCATCGTGCTGGCGGCCCGGGGCGTCACCACCCCCGAGAGCGCGGCCGAGTATCTGGAGCGGGACCGGAGCCTGACTATCTCCCCCATGCTGATGAAGGATATGGACAAGGCCGTTTCCCGTATCCAGCGGGCCATCGCCGATGGGGAGACCATCGCCGTGTTCGGCGACTACGATGTGGACGGCATTACCTCCACGGTGCTGCTGCTGGATTATCTGAAAAGCTGCGGCGCCCGCTGCCTGCGCTATATCCCCCGCCGGATCGAGGACGGCTACGGCCTCAGCAAGGACGCCATTCAGGGCCTCCACGATCAGGGCGCTACCCTGATGATCACCGTGGACTGCGGCATTACCGGCAACGACGAAGTGGACTTCGCCAATTCTCTGGGTATGGATGTGGTGGTCACTGACCACCATGAGTGCAAGGAGGAACTTCCCCGCGCCGTGGCCGTGGTGGACCCCCACCGGTCTGACTGTCCCTATCCCTTTAAGCACCTGGCCGGCTGCGGCGTGGCGTTGAAGCTGGTGCTGGCCCTGGGCGGAGAGAACCGGGAGGACGCGCTGTTTGCCCGGTACTGCACACTGGCCGCTATCGGCACCATTGCCGACGTCATGCGGATGGAGGGCGAGAACCGCACCATTGTTTCCTGCGGACTGGAGGCTCTGCCCCACACGGATTTCGTGGGCGTCCACGCTCTTTTGAAGGAAGCGGGTCTGCTGGGTAAGCCTATTACGTCCATTCAAATTGGATTCGTCCTCTCTCCCCGGATCAATGCCGCCGGGCGCATGGGCGCGGCGGATCTGGCCGCTGACCTGCTGGAGGCTGACGATCCTGCCCAGGCGGAAGTACTGGCCAAGCGGCTGTGCGACCTGAACCGGGAGCGCCAGGCGGTGGAACAGGCCATCTGCGCCGATGCCATCGGTCAAATCGAAAAGCTCCGCAGCGAGGAGCGAAGCGCACTGGTGCTTTCCAGTGAGAACTGGCATCAGGGCGTGGTGGGCATCGTGGCCTCCCGCCTCTCTGAAAAATACTCCTGCCCCAGCTTTATGATCCACCTGAAGGACGGCACAGGCAAAGGTTCCTGCCGGTCCTACGGCGGTTTCAACCTCTTTGCGGCCCTGGACGCTTGCTCCGATTTGCTGGAGGGCTTCGGCGGCCATGAACTGGCTGCGGGCTTCACCATTCAGGAGAGCAATATCGACGCTTTCCGCCAGCGGATGAACCGCTATGTCCGTTCCGCCATGGACGGCGAGCTGCCGGTTTCTTCTCTGGATATTGACGCCGCCATCACCGTCCCCGGCGAGGTGACGCTGGACCAGGTGGAGAGCCTGGCCAATCTGGAGCCGTACGGCGCCGGGAATCCCCGGCCGGTATTCGCCCTGCTGGGCGCCACAGTGGATTCCATTCAGTCCGTGGGCCAGGGGCGGCATCTGAAGCTGCGGCTCTCCAAGGGCACCAGCCGGTTCGACGCCATTTTCTTCTCCGTCACGGAGGCTGAGTGCGGCATCACGGCGGGCAGCCGGGTGGACGCTGCCTTCTACCTCCAGGCAAATACCTTCCGGGGCACCACGACTTTGCAGTTACAGCTCATTGACATCCGCCCCTCCCTGACGCCCAGCCGGCACGAGGCGGCGGACTTGGAGCTGCTTCACCGCCTGCTGAAAGATGCTCCCCTGACCAATCAGGAGGCGGCCCGGCTCCGGGCTTCCCGAGAGCAATACGCCGCCTGCTGGGTGGCGCTGGAGCGGAAGCTTCGCCAGGGCAAGGCGGAGGAGGAACGGTTGCCCTATCTGCGGCGGCTGGCTGCCCGCACCGGTGGAAATGAGAGCTTCCTCCGCGCGGCACTGGCGCTGGCGGTGTTCCGCGAGCGGGGCCTGATCGCGCTGACGGACCGGGGCGACTATATGACCCTGTGCCTGAACCCCACCCGAAGCAAGGTGGACCTGAACGAATGTCCTTATCTCGTCCGGCTGCAGAATGCGGCCAATCGAAACCGAGGTGATAAGCCATGACCATACAGGAGCAATATGAACTTCTGGAAAAGACCATCCGGGGGTATAATCCCTCCGCTGACTTTGACCAGATCCGCGCCGCCTTTGACTATGCCGACAAATGCCATGAGGGCCAGAAGCGCAAGAGCGGCGAGCCTTATATCATTCATCCCCTGGCCGTGGCCCAGATCGTGGCGGAGGAACTGAAACTGGACAGCGAGTCCATTGAGGCCGCCCTGCTCCACGATGTGATCGAGGATACCGCCGCCACCCATGAGGACGTGGCAAAGCTCTTTTCTCCCACCATCGCCGACCTGGTGGAGGGCGTCAGCAAGCTGACCCGTATCCAGTATGCCACCAAGGAAGACGAGCAGATGGAGAACCTGCGGAAGATGCTCATTGCCATGAGCAAGGACATCCGCGTCATCCTCATCAAGATCTCCGACCGACTCCACAATATGCGGACTATGGAGTATCAGTCACCCCCCAAACAGAAGCAGAAGTCCCTGGAAACCATGGAGATATACGCTCCCATTGCCCACCGGCTGGGCATGCAGCGCATCAAGTGGGAGCTGGAGGACCTGTCCCTGAAATATCTGGATCCCGTGGGCTATGAGGAGATCGTGTCCAAGCTGGACGCGAAAAAGCCGGAGTATGAGGCGTTCATGAGGCGCACCCAGATCCAGATCGATGACCGGCTGAACGAGCTGGGCATCCAGCATATCGCCTACGGCCGGATGAAGCATCCCTATTCCATCTACCGCAAGATGTTCAACCAGAACAAGTCCCTGGATGAGATCTTTGACCTGTTCGCGTTCCGGGTGATTGTGGAAAACGTGGGCGACTGCTATAACGTCCTGGGTGTCATCCACGATATTTACAAGCCCATTCTGGGCAGGTTCAAGGATTATATCGGCACGCCCAAGCCCAACGGCTACCAGTCCCTGCACACTACCGTCATGGGTACCGACGGCTATCCCTTTGAGGTCCAGATCCGGACCCGGGAGATGCATGAGATCGCGGAATATGGCGTGGCGGCCCATTGGAAATACAAGCAAAACGGCCAGGGCGCCGGTACCGAGGGCCGCTACGAGTGGGTACGCCGCCTGCTGGAAAACCAGGAGGGCGCCGACGCCGAGGACTATATCCACTCGCTGAAAGTGGATATGTTCTCCGATGAGGTGTTCGTGTTCACGCCCAACGGCGACGTGCAGAACCTGCCCGCCGGCGCCTGCCCCATCGACTTTGCCTATGCCATCCATTCCGCTGTGGGCAACCATATGGTGGGCGCCAAAGTCAATGGCCGCATTGTGACCTTTGACCACGTTCTGAAAAACGGCGATATCGTGGAGATCATGACCTCCAAGGCTGCCAAGGGTCCCAGCCGGGACTGGATGAAGATGGCCAAGAGCAGCGAGGCCCGCAGCAAGATCCGCCAGTGGTTCAAGAAGGAGAAGAAAGAGGAGAACATCATCAACGGCCGATCCGCCTTTGAGGCGGAGCTGAAGCACTGCGGCCTGTCCATGAAGGATGTGACGGATCCGGAGATGCTGCCCACGCTGCTGAAGAAGGTTTCCTATCCCAGTTTGGAGGATATGTACGCCGCTATCGGCTACGGCGGCTTTACCGCACAGAAGGCCGTGAGCCGGATGCAGGGCGAGCTGCAGCGCATTGCCAAGCAGCGCCAGATTGAGCAGCAGGCCCTGGAGGCCGCCGCCGAGCAGTCGGCCAAGCACGATGAGACTGTTCCTCCCGCGCCCAAACGGGTCAAGAGCGAGCAGGGTATCATCGTGGAGGGACTGGACAACTGTCTGGTCAAGTTCTCCAAGTGCTGCACGCCTGTACCGGGAGACAGCATTGTGGGCTTTATCACCCGCGGCTACGGCGTGTCGGTCCACCGGGTGGATTGCCCTAACGCCGCCAAGCGAAATGATCCCGACCAGGCCGGCCGGTGGATCAAGGTCTCCTGGGGCAGCGATACCAACGAAAGTTACCCCACCATTCTGGAGGTCATCTGCAAGGACCGGGCCAACCTGCTGCTGGATATCTCCGCGGCCCTGTCCACCACCAACACCTACGTCCTGGGCATCAATACCCGCAGTACCGAGGATGGCTACGTCATCTGCCGCATCGAGATCCGTATCCGGGACGAGGCCCAGCTCAGGACTCTGATGAATAAGCTCAACCAGATCTCCGGCGTGCTTGGCGTCACGCGCCCCGCCGGCTGATGCCTGTATGGGACGGCCCGTCCCCTTTTAAAGCGGGACTATCTCTTTAGGAGGAACTTACTATGCGCGCAGTTGTTACCCGTGTCCACCACGCCTCCGTCACCATTGACGGAAAAATCAACGGTCAGATCGGCCGGGGATTCCTGGTCCTGCTGGGCGTTGGCCCCAACGATACCCATGAGACTGCCGTGAAGCTGGCGGACAAGATCTGCAACCTGCGGATCTTTGAGGACGAAAACGAGAAAATGAACCTGAATCTGGAGCAGGTGGGCGGCAGCCTCCTGGTCGTGTCTCAGTTTACCCTGTATGCCGACACCTCTTCCCGCCGCCCCGGTTTTTCCGGCGCTGCCAAGCCCGACCTGGCCATCCCCCTGTATGAGGACTTCATGGCCCATTGCCGGGAGCGCGGATTCACCGTGGAACACGGTGAGTTCGGCGCCGACATGCAGGTCGATTCCCTGAACGACGGCCCTGTCACGATCTTGTTTGATACCGAGCGGCCATAAGGAGGCTTTTATGGACATCAAGACCCTGCAGGTGGGTCCCATCGGGACCAATTGCTATATCCTCTGCGACGAAGCGAAACAGCGGTGCGCCGTCATTGACCCCGGCGGAGACGCCGGCCGGGTGGCTGCCGCTGTGGAGGAGAGCGGCTGCGTGCCCTGTGCCATCCTGCTGACCCACGGCCACTATGACCATACCGGCGCGGTGGCGGAGCTGTCTGCCCGGTGGTCCGGTGTGCCCGTGTACCTGAACCACCGGGACCAGTGCGGGGACGACGCTTATCTGCGTCAGCTGTTTCCACCCGTCCCCGGCGCGAAGGATTACGGTGAGGGTGATACTCTGTCCGTGGGCGGCCTGACGGTGTCTGTTTTGACCACACCCGGCCACTCCGAGGGCAGTGTCACCCTCCGCTGCGGAGATGTGCTGTTCTGTGGGGATACTCTGTTTGCCGGGTCCTGCGGCCGGACGGACTTCCCCGGCGGCAGCGTGAAGAAGATGATGGAATCCCTGAAGCGCCTGGGTGGGCTGGAGGGCGACCTGAAGGTCTGCCCCGGCCACATGGAGGACAGCACCCTGGACCGGGAGCGGTCCTGGAACCCCTACCTCCGCCAGGCCATGAACGGATAAGGAAACGATATGAAATTGGTATTGAAGGGCCACGACGAGCGGTATACCGTGGAGCAGAGTTTGATGAACCTGTTTCCCGGCGAGCTGCCGGTCTACGAGTCGATTTTGCCCGGGGATGAAAGCTGGGCCGTCATCACCCTGCGGGAGGAGGACGGCTGCCGTGTCACCGTGGAGCTGCGCCACGGCGGAAAGACTGCCGCCCAGGCCTGCCGGGCCACCCTGTCCGGCACGGAGTTTGAACAGGAGGGCCAGCGGCGCCACGCCATTGCCCGGTGCTTCTTCCTGGCGGCACGGGCCGTCACCGGGGCCACGCCCCCCTGGGGTATGCTGACCGGCGTCCGGCCCGACAAGCCGGTGACCTGGGCGCTGGCGGAGGGAAAGACCGCCGACGAGGCCCGGGCCATGCTGGAACAGGAATATTTTGTAACGCCCTCCCGGGCGGCCCTGGCTCTGGAGACCGGTTCCGCGGCCCTGACTGCCGCCCGGCGGCTGGGCCCGAAAGACATCGACGTCTATGTGGGCATCCCCTTCTGCCCCACCCGCTGCGCCTACTGCTCCTTTGTCAGCCAGTCGGTGGAGCGGAGTTTTGCCCTGGTGCCGCCCTATGTGGACGCACTCATTGAAGAAATCCGCTCCGGTGGGCAGATGGTGCGGGAGCAGGGACTGCGGGTCCGGGCCTTCTATATGGGCGGCGGCACCCCCACCACCCTGACGGCCGAGCAGATGGACCGGGTGCTGACCGCTTTTGAGGAGTTCTTCGACCTGGACGGCTGCGAAGAGGTGACCGTGGAAGCTGGCCGCCCCGACACCATTACGGCGGAGAAACTGGCGGTGCTGAAAAGCCACGGCGTCACCCGGGTCTCCGTGAACCCCCAAACCATGGAGGACCATGTGCTGCGGGCCATCGGCCGGTGTCACACTGCCGGAGATATTGACCGCGCCATGGAGCTGGTGGCAAAATACGGATTCCCCCATGTGAATATGGATTTAATAGCGGGACTGCCGGAGGATACCCCTGAGGGCTTCCGCCGTTCCCTGGATGCCTGCCTGGGTTTTGGGACGGACAATGTGACCGTCCACACCCTGGCGCTGAAGAAGGGCAGCCGCATTTTGCTGGAGGGATTATCCATCCCCGGCCCTGAGGCGGTGGCGGAGATGCTGGATTACGCCGCCCCCGTCCTGCGGAGCGCCGGGTATGCCCCCTATTACCTCTACCGGCAGAAATATATGTCCGGCAGCTTTGAGAACATCGGCTGGTGCCGTCCCGGCGGAGAGTGCTGGTACAACATCGACATCATGTCGGAGCTGTGTTCCATCCTGTCCTTCGGCGCCGGCGGGTCCACCAAGATGGTGGAGCCGGGTACCAACCATATCGAGCGGGTATTCAATCTAAAATATCCCAAGGAATATATAGAACGCCCGGAAAAGGGCCTGGCCAACCAGGCGGCCTTTGCCGAGTTTTACAATAAGCTGTGAGCCTGTTCTGAATTTATGATTGAAAGGAGCGTTTTCTATGGCATACTCCCTGAAGCTGCTGAATGAGGGAATCCGAAAAGATCCCCAGGCTTTCGTGGACGAATGTGACGCCGCTTTCCACAAGAAGGTGGAGATGGCGGCGCAAAAGATCGCCAATCACCGGGGCGAGTCCCGGGTCATCCTGCTGTCCGGCCCCTCCGGTTCCGGCAAGACCACTACCGCCCTGAAGATCGAGGAACAGCTGGAGAAAATGGGTATCGAGACCCACACTGTCTCCATGGACAATTACTTCAACACCGTGGACCCCGAAACGGCCCCCCGGAACCGGGAAGGTGCCATTGACTATGAGTCTCCCTTCTGCCTGGATGTGGACCTGCTGAACCGGCATTTCGCCATGCTGGACCGGGGAGAGACCATCCATGTGCCCAAATATGAATTTGCCCGGCAGATGCGCTCCGACATCATGTCCCAGCCGCTGCACCTGGGCCCGGATGAACTGGCTATTTTTGAGGGCATCCACGCCCTGAACGACATCATCGTGGGTAAGAACCCCCACGCCTTCAAGCTGTATATCGCCGCCCGCAGCACCCTGCGGGACGAGGACGGCAGCACCGTGTTTGACCATGCCTGGCTGCGGCTGTGCCGCCGGATCGTCCGGGACTACCAGTTCCGGGGCAGCGACGCGTCCTTTACCCTGAAAATGTGGCCCAACGTCCGCCGGGGCGAAAAGCTGTATATCTCCCCCTATAAGGAGAATGCCGATCTGATGTTCGACTCCTCCCTGGCCTTTGAATTCGCGGTGCTCAAGCCCATCGTGGTGCCGCTGCTGGAGGCGATCCCCGCCGGAAAGTACGCCGTGGTGGATGATATGCTGCGTGGCTTTGAAAAAATCGAGGCGCTGGACTCCAAATATGTGGCGCCGGATTCCCTCGCCAGAGAGTTTATCGGCGGCAGTACATATGATAATCATTGATGGAGGGCTTCGCTATGAACGAAAAGCTGCATGACATTCTGGATATGGTCCAGCGGACCGCCGTGCAGGTGGGGGACACCGCCGCCGACATGGCCTACGGCGTGGGCAAAAAAACCGAAGAGCTGCTGTCTGTCGCCAAGCTGAATATCCGCATCGTGGATTTGAAGGCCGAGGTCAATACCTCCATGCGTGAGGTGGGCGAAATGCTTTACGCCACCCACACCGGCACCCCCACGGACTCCGATATTCTGCAGGCCAAGCTGGAGGAGATCGACGGCCTGAAGACCCAGATCGCCGAACTGGAGGCCCAGATTGGAAAGGAGCGGGAGGCCCATACCTGCGCTACCTGCGGCGCCGCCACCCGCGACGGGGACGATTTCTGCCGGGAGTGCGGAGGAAAGCTGTGATGGAGACCTATTCCTTTGAACAGTATCAGGAAAGCGCGGAGGCCCTGCGGGCCCGTCTGGGTGGTTTTACGCCCAAAACGCTGCTGATCCTGGGCTCCGGCCTGGGGGCGCTGGGCGATGAGGTGGAGAACCCCATCGTGGTGCCCTACGCCGAGGTGCCCCACATGAAGCGCTCCACTGCCCCGGACCATAAGGGGCAGTTCGTGTTTGGCCGCCTGTCCGGCAAGAACGTGGCGGTGATGCAGGGACGGCTCCACACCTATGAGGGCTGGAGCTTTGCTGATGTCAGCTACCCTGTCCGGGTGATGCGGCTGCTGGGGGCGGAGACCCTGATTGTCACCAACGCTGCCGGCGCGGTGAACCGGGAATTCAACGTGGGCGACATTATGCTCATCACCGACCACATCAAGCTCTTCGGCGTCAGCCCCCTGTGCGGACCCAACATCGATGAATTCGGCCCCCGGTTCCCGGACATGAGCCATGTCTACACGCCCGCCCTGCGGGAGACGGCCCGCCGGGCCGCCGAAAGCCTTGACATGGAGCTGCGGGAGGGTGTATATATGTACTTCCCCGGCCCCCAGTACGAAACCCCGGCGGAGGTACGGGCCGCCCGTACCCTGGGTGCCGACGCGGTAGGCATGTCCACCGTGCCGGAGGCCATCACCGCCGCTCACTGCGGGATGCGTGTCCTGGGCTTTACCCTGTGCACCAACATGGCGGCGGGGGTGCTGGACCGGCCCCTTTCCGGCGAGGAGGTCATCGCCGCCGGGCAAGCTGCGGGGCCGAGATTCACCGCCCTGGTAAAAGCCTGCCTGGCGCAGGTATGATTTCAGCAGGACCGCATAGGCTCCTTCAAGGGCGTATCGCTCCACATATTTTCTTTCATTCGAGGTAATCCTCATGTCGAATCAACCGAAAAAGCAATCTTTCCTGGGCGGCGCCGCCATCCTGGCGGCGGCGGTGGCCATCGTAAAGGTCATCGGCGCCGTCTATAAAATTCCCTTCGGCAACATTGTCGGCAGCGAAGGGCAGACTTATTTCAATGTCGCCTACAATATTTATAACGTGCTGCTGACCATCTCCACCGCCGGTCTGCCGCTGGCCATTTCCAAGCTGACCAGTGAGGCCCACGCCCAGGGACGGGAAAATGAAAAGCGGAAGATTTTCCGCACCGCCATCTGGCTGTTCTTTGCCATGGGCCTGGTGGGCGCTCTGCTGATGTACTTCGGCGCAGCCCAGTTGGCGGACTTTATGAACGAGCCCCTGGGCTATTGGCCCATCCGGGCGCTGGCCCCTGCCGTGTTCTGCGTGTGTTTGCTGGCCTGTATGCGGGGCTATACTCAGGGCCAGGGTAACATGACGCCCACGGCCGTGTCGCAAATTCTGGAGGCGCTTTGTAAGCTGGTTCTAGGCCTGACCCTGGCCTGGTACTTCCTGAAGCTGGGTATGGGACTGGATATTGCCGCCGCAGGCGCCATTCTGGGTGTTACCGTGGGTACCATTCTGTCCATGTGCTTCCTGATCTTCTACCTGCTGACGCATCGGGACCGGGGCGAGTCCCTGGACGTACCGGAAAGCAGTGGAACGCTGATGAAGAAGGTTCTGGCCATCGGTATTCCCATCACCCTCAGTAACTCCGCCATGAGCATTATCACGCTGGTCGACACGAAAAATGTACTGGGACGGCTGCGGACCATCCCGGAACTGGCGGACTCTGCCGCCACGCTGTTCGGCCAGTACCAGTTCGGCATGAACCTGATCAATCTGCCGCCGTCCTTTGTCTATCCCGTCACCATGAGCCTAATTCCCTTTGCGGCAGCAGCTCTCAGCCGGAAGGACCACGCGGGGGCGGGCCGCATCGTCTCCTCCGCCTTCCGCATCATTGCCACGCTGGCCATCCCCGCCGGCGTGGGCCTCAGCGTGCTGGGTGGCCCGGCGCTGATGATGCTCTATCCCCGGCAGCAAGCGGACGCCCTGGCCGCCGGTCCCCATATGCGCTGGCTGGGTATCGCCTGCATCTTTATCTGCATCATGACGCTGACCAACGCCATTTTGCAAACCTACGGCAAGGAGAAACTGCCCATTATTACCGTGGTGATCGGCGGCATCGTGAAGATCGCCATGAACTACATTCTGGTGGGCAATCCCAATATCAACATTCACGGCGCTCCCATCTCCACCTTGTGCTGCTATATGGTCATCGTGGGGTTAAACCTGTTCTTCGTGTGGAAATACTCTCCGGAGAAGCCCCATTACCTCCAGCTGTTTGCCAAGCCGGTCATTGCCTCTCTCCTGATGGGCGGTGCGGCCTGGGCGGTCTACGGCTTCATGGACCGCGCCCTTTCCAGCGGACATTCTGCCTACGGCGCCAATGCGCTGGCCACCATGCTGGGTATTCTGGCAGGCGTGGCGGTGTATGCCGTGCTGGTCATCGCTTTGCGGATCCTGCGGGCGGAAGATGTCAAATCTGTTCCCCATGGAGAGAAGCTTATTAAACTTCTGCACTTAAAATAAAAAATCCTGAGATTTCCAGCTGTTTACAAACGAAACTTCTTGCAAAGGCAGGCAATGTATGGTAGATTTTGAGTATAAGCCCCGCTATGGCTGGGACGATTTCCTTGAGATTATGCGGCTTCTGCGGGGGCCCGGCGGCTGTCCCTGGGACGCCGAGCAGACCCATCAGTCCATTCGGCGCAACTTCCTGGAGGAGACCTGCGAGGCCCTGGACGCCCTGGACCGGGACGACGCCGTGGATATGCAGGAGGAGCTGGGCGACGTTCTGATGCAGGTGGTGTTTCATGCCACCATTGAGGAGGAGCGGGGCCGCTTCACGATGGCCGACGTGGTGGACGGCGTGGCGCAGAAGATGGTCTACCGCCATCCCCATGTGTTCGGAGGCACCATGAAGGCCGATAACAGCGAACAGGTGCTGGCCAACTGGGAGGTCCTCAAGCGCAAGGAAAAAGGGCAGGCTTCCACGGCAGACGCCATCGAATCCGTGCCCCATACCATGCCGGCCCTGTGGCGGGCGGAGAAGACCGCCGCCAAGACCGCCAAGGTAGGCTTCGACTGGGAGGACACCATGAGCGCCCTTTGCAAGCTGGAGGAGGAAGTCCGGGAGCTGCGGCAGGCCATGGAGGCCGGCAGAACGGTGGATGAGCGCCACGGCATCCGGGAAGAGCTGGGCGATACGCTGTTCGTGGCCGCGAAGCTGGCGCAGATGACGGGGATCGACCCGGAGGACGCACTGCACCGCGCCTGTGATAAATTCGACAGCCGTTTCCGGCTTGTGGAAAACGCCGCGGATAAGCCGCTGGCGGAGTATGCCAAGGAAGAACTGCTGGCCCTGTGGCAGGCAGCCAAGGAACAAGAGTCTTAATGCGCGCTTGCGTTTAAGAAATAAATGTAAGATCCCACAAATGATATTATAGGAGGATACAATTCATGAACAAAGCTGAACTCATCAATGCTGTTGCCGCATCTGCCGGCTATTCCAAGAAGGATGCCGAGGCCATTATTTCCGCTACTCTGGACACCATTACCGCCGCTCTGAAGGAAGGCGACAAGGTCCAGCTGGTGGGCTTTGGCTCTTTCGAGGTCAAGAAGCGCGCCGCCCGCATCGGCCGCAACCCCAAGACCAAGGAGTCCATCGAGATCCCCGCTTCCGTCGCACCCGTGTTCAAGGCCGGCAAGGCACTGAAGGACGCTGTGAGCAAGTAATCGAAGCACCCTTATCCGGGATGATGTGGTGAACTGCCGGCACGGATGTGCCGGCAGTCCTTATTTGGAGGATTTCTTATGAGATTGGACAAGTATCTGAAGGTGGCGCGGCTCATCAAGCGCCGGACCGTGGCCAACGAGGCCTGCGACAACGGGCTGGTGACCGTCAACGGCAAGCCTGCCCGGGCGTCCTACGATGTGAAGGTGGGAGACCGTGTCTCCCTGCGCTTCGGCGCCCGCACCGTTACGGTGGAAGTGCTGTCCGTCCAGGAGACGGTGAAGCAGGCCGACGCCTCGGCGCTGTATCGGGAGGTCCGGGAGGAATAACTTTTTCGTCCCTGCCATATAGTGTGGACAGGGGGGCGAGGCTATGAACGATTTTAATACCGCGCCTGCTGCCGTGCACCGGCTGGAGCTGGTGGGGCGGGAGCGGCTGGTGGTCTCCGGTGTGGAGGATGTGGACCGCTTCGACGAGACCGGCATCGTCAT
>SAMEA3663263__coassemble_226_pt1 | contig 16675 bp, 14 predicted proteins | sample SAMEA3663263__metabat2_high_PE_031 | metagenome-assembled genome bin SAMEA3663263 (sample SAMEA3663263) | pig gut metagenome | biome: pig gut; feature: pig-associated habitat; material: faeces | place: China | collected 2013 | reverse complement strand
GCCGGAGGGGCCCAGAAGGGTCATGAAATCGCCGTCCTCGATGGTGAGGTTGACGTCCCGCAGGACGTGGTTGCTGCCGTAAAATTTATCAATATGCTTTAATTCAATACGACTCATATCATTCTTTCCTTTCAGTCAATTGGCTCCGTGGATTACCAGCTCTTGCTGATGTCGGCGCCGCCGATCTTGTTGGCCGCGATGTAGCAGAGCAGGATGTAGATCAGCACGCACACGGAAATGGCATCGGACATCTGGTTGTAGCCCTCCTGAGAATAGGTGAACGCCAGATAGGACAGAGTCCGGGTGGTGGGGGTCATCATGATGATGATCAGGTCCAGTTCCTTAGCGATGGAGATGAACACCAGCATGAAACCGGAGATAAAGCCGTTCTTCGCCAAAGGAATGATAATGGAGGACATCCGCTTCCAGAAGCTAGCGCCGGCGATGTCAGCGGCCTCTTCCAGCTCCACACTGATGGACAGCATGTTAGCGGTACCAGACCGGCTGGCGAAGGGGAAATGCTTAACTACGGAGGTCAGAATAATCAGAGTAAAGGTACCATACAGGGAGGGGAGCAGACCGCCCAGATGGGGACGAGAGAACATGGAGAAATACATGGTGGAGAACGCCACGCCGCTCATCAGATAGGGAACGAACACCAGCTGCTCGGTGAGGTTGCCGTACCACTTGCCGCGGCCGCGGGAGCTGATGTAGCCCAGGAACTGGCCGCAGAAAGCAGTCAGGATAGAGGCGATCAGGGATAGGCGGACAGTGTTCCACAGTGCGCTCATGAACTCGGGGTTGCGGAAGATGCCGGGATAGTTGGTGTACTTCACAGCCTTGTCGGGAGTACCGATCCAGTTGTACAGGGTCAGGTTGTCAAGGCCGTAGCCGGCGCCGGTGGTGACCTGGAAGGTCTCCATGATCAGCACGAAGAAAGGCATCACCATGGCCAGGAACAGGAACACGAACAGGAACACCATCATGGGCTTCTTGGCGGCGCCCAAAGGCATCAGGGTGCTGCGGCCGCCCTTGCCGCCCACAGTGGCATAGGACTTGCGGACGCCGATGATGCGCTGGTTGCCCATCAGGATCAGAGCGGCCATGCCGACCAGGACGATGGACATGGCGTAGCCGACGCCGCGGGGACCCTGGTCGATGAAGACACGCATCTTGGTGGCCAGGGTGTAGTAGCCGATACGGTTGCCCAGGTTCGCGGCAACACCGTAAGTACCGATGGACTTGGAAATGGTCATGACCAGTGCGGACAGCACAGAGGGCATGATCAGGGGCAGGGTGATGTGGCGCAGGATCTGGGCCTTGTTAGCGCCCTGGATCTCGCCCATCTCCTCCAGTTCGGAGTTGATGGAACGGAGCGCACCGGACACCTGGATGTAAGAGAACGCGTAGTAGTGCATGGACATGCAGAGGATAATGGCGATGGGGCCGTAGGCCAGCCAGTCGGGAATGGGGATGCCCATACCGGCCAGGAAGCCGTTGGCGCCGCTGGTGGAGTTACGGAACACAGCCAACCAGGCCAGGGCCTTCGTCCAGGAGGGAATCATGTAGGGGATGGTGACCAGCAGGCCCAGCACCTTCTTGCCGGGGATGTCGGTACGAATCATCAGCCATGCCAGGACAGAACCCAGAGGCACGGAGATCAGGGTGGTCATGGCGCCGCAGAACAGGGAGTTCAGCAGGGGCTCCCACAGGACGGCCTTCGCCATAGCACCAGTGAGCATATACTTCCAATAATACAGAGTAAAATCACCCACAGCGGCACCGGGATTGCGGCGCAGCTCAGACTGAGCCAGGGTGAAAGTCGACTTGACCATGGTCAGCAGAGGGATCACGATCAAGCAAAACAGCACGATCAAGCTGACCAGAACGATCATGTTAAAGGGATTCTTCACAACGTTCAAGATCAGGTTTTTCAGCCGTTTCTTCGTTAAAGGTTTCTTGGGAAGATTTTTCTTTGACACGGTAACACCTCTTTCTCAATACTGCCGGGAATCTTGCCTGGACATTTTTTCTTTCCCTCACATCCATTTCCGCTTTCGCGGTCTGCACAAAGGCCTTGATCAGAGGCCGCTTTTGTGCAAACGTTTGCGCTTTGCTTACTTCATTATAAAGAATTTCTGTGAGGTTTGTCAATGCATATGTTCGCTATTTTGCAGTGGATTTTTTATATCAAATAAACAATCATCATCCAAAATAGCCAAATTTCCACCCGGTTTTATCGTCGTTTTGACAGTTGCCTCGTCTTTCCCGTTTTCCTGCTCAGAATACGTTTTCACCATGCGGCTTCTTCGGTTCCGCAGTATCCCCACTCTCTTTCGCCGCTTTGTCAGGATACCTGAAAAACAAAAAATGTGCCAGCAGGATACGGTCAAATCTCTGTAAAATCTGTCCACTGCGCCGCGTACAGTTTGGCGTAGATGCCGTCTTCGGCAAGCAATGTCTCATGGGTACCGCACTCCGCCACGCCGCCCTGGTCCAGCACAAGGATACAGTCGGCATTGCGGATGGTAGCCAGCCGGTGGGCAATGACGAAGCAGGTCCGGCCCCGACGCAGGTTCTCCAGCGCCAGGCTGATCTCCCCTTCCGTCTCCGTGTCCACGTTGCTGGTGGCCTCGTCCAGAATGACGATGTCCGCGTCGGTCAGCAGGCACCTTGCAATGGCCAGAAGCTGCCGCTGGCCCTTGGAAATGCCCGCTCCCTCGTCGGTAAGCACAGTGTCGTACCCCTCCGGCAGGGAGTTGACGAACCGGTGGATGCGGGCCGCTTTCGCCGCTTCCACGATCTGCTCCCGTGTAGCGCCCTCCGTGCCATAGGCGATGTTCTCCGCGATGGTTCCGCCGAACAGCCAGGTATCCTGAAGCACCAGCGCCAAGCGCCGGCGCAGACCGTCCCGGCTGTACTGCCCCACCGGCACGCCGTCGATGGTAATGGAGCCCCCCTGTGGCTCATAAAACCGGAGCAACAGACTCACCAGGGTGGTCTTGCCCGCACCAGTGGGCCCCACCACCGCCGCCAGGCTCCCGGCGGGGATGTGGGCGGTAAAATCCCGCAGCACCGGGCGCGCCGGGTCGTAGCCGAAGTCCACATGGTCGAAGGTAATGTCGCCCCGCAGGTCCTCCGCCGGTACCGCGCCCGGGGCATCCCCCGCCTCCGGCTGTTCGTCCAGCAGGTCCATCACCCGCTCCGCCGCGGCGGCGCTGGCCTGTAATTCGCTGAGGAGGTTGGCAGCCTCCCGGATGGGCCCGGAGAACTTTCGGGAATACAGGACAAAGGAAGACAGGCTCCCCAGGGTCAACGCACCGTTCAGGTACATCAGGGCACCGAACATACTGATGGCCGCCAGGGATACATTATTAATGAAGTTCACGGAGGGTCCCAGGGCGGCACTGGCCCGGTCCGCTTCGTAGTAGGCCCGGGATGCCCCATCATTGTACGCCTCAAACTGCCGTAGATCCGCCGCCTCCACGCCGTAGGTGCGGATGGCCCGCTGGCGGCCCACCCGCTCCTCCGCAAAGCCGTTAAGGGCCCCCAGTTCCTTGGAGCGCAGCCGGAACAGCGGATGGATGCGCTTCATTTGAAACCGGGTCAGCAGGGCCGACAGGGGCACCGTCACGAAAAACACGCACGTCAGCCGGGGAGAGAGGATCAGCAGCATCAGGAAGGAACCCACCACCGTCAGGGCGCTGGTGCTGAGCTGTAAAAAGTCTGAAGAAATGGTGGCGTTCACCGTGTCCACGTCGTAGCAGATACGGCTGATCAGATCCCCTGCCGGATGGGTGTCAAAATACTCCACCGGCAGCTCGCTCATGCGGTCGAACGCCGCTTTCCGCAGGTCGTGGGACACGCCCTGACCCACCTTGATGAGCTGCGAGGCGATGATGTAGTTCAGGGCAGAGGAACAGGCGTAGCAGGCCAGCATCCCGCCGGCATTCCGCAGGACCCCGGCAAAATCCACACTGCCGGCCTCTGTGCCTACGGCATCCACCGCCCAGCCGGACAGCATGGGTGCTGTCAATGCCAGAAGGTTGGAGGCTACCATCAGAATTACCAGCAGCACCAGTCTGGCGCCATAGGGACGCAGGAACCGGGCCAACCGCCGCAGAAGGGACTTTTTCATCCGTTGGCACCCCCCATCTGCAGCTCCGTCATCCGGCGGTAGCGTGCGCACCGGGCCAGAAGCTGGCTGTGGCTGCCTTGGTCTGTGATCTTTCCGTCCTCCAGCACCAGGATGCGGTCCGCCTCCCGCAGGGATGCGATGCGCTCGGAGATGACCACCAGCGTCACGCCGGGGCAGTCCCGGTGGATGGCGCCGTACAATGCGGCGGCAGTGCGGTAGTCCAGGGCGCTGTCGGCACTGTCCAGCACCAGAATCCCCGGCTTTGCCGCCAGAGCCCGGGCGATGAGCAGCCGCTGGCGCTGTCCGCCGGAGAGGTTGGCGCCCCGGATGTCCACCCGGGTGTCCAGGCCCTCCGGCAGCGTCTCGATAAACTCCCACGCCTGGGCCGTTTTCGCCGCGGCAATCACGTCTTCCCGGGAGAGGCCCCGGAGGAAGGAGATATTCTCATAAATGGTGTCGTTCAGCAGCGCCTCGTTCTGGAACACCACGCCGAATCGGCCCCGCAGGTCCTCCCGGCTCAGGCTGGCAGCGTCCCGGCCGCCGACCCAGACCACGCCTTCGTCGGCGTCGTACAGCCGCAGCAGCAGGCTGACCAGGGTGGTCTTGCCGCTGCCGATGGGCCCCAAAATCCCCAGCATCTCCCCTTTTTGCAGAGAGAAGGATGCGCTGTCCAGATCCTTTTCCACGCCCAAGTAAGAGAAAGACACATCATCCATTCCAAGCTCCGCTTCGGAGCGTTCTTCCGAGGGCCGCACCAGCTGATCGTCGGGGGCCTGCAAAATTTCCTCAATGCGCCGCAGGGACGCCACTCCCTTGCTGATCTTCACAAAAATCTTCGCCATACCCAGGGTAGCGTTCTGAATCAAAGTAAAATAGGAGAGAAACGCCACGATCTGTCCGACATCCATCCGTCCCGCGTTCACCAGCATAGCACCTGCCAGCACCACCAGAACCAGACCGGAATTCAGCAGGAAATCTGTAATTGGGTTCGCGGCAGCCATAACGCAGCCGGCAGCCTCCTCAGTCAGGCGAGCGTCTCCGTTGGCCTCCTGGAAACGCGCCCTCTCCCGCTCCTGGCAGGCCAATGCCTTGATAACCCGAACACCGGACGTATTCTCCCGGATGATGCGGACCACGGTATCCACCGCCGTCTGCGCTTTTACATAATAAGGAATTCCCCGTCTTGTCACCAGCCAGATGGTAAAAAACGTCAGGCTGCACACCACGAGCTGCACCAGCCCCAGCGCCGGTGCCCGAAAAAATGTCAGCACCAATCCGCCCAGCACCAGCATGGGCGCCCGGATACCGCCCCGCTGTACCTTGTCAAACATCTGGTGGACGTGGTATGTATCGTTGGTCAGTCTGGAAACCAGGGAGGAGATGGAAAAACGGTCCATCTGGGCACAGGACAGCCGCTCCACCCGGCTGTACAGGTCCCCCCGCAGATCCCGGGTGACCTCCATGGACACCCAGGCCGCCATGCGGTTGGCGGTAACATTGCACAGTGCCGCGCCGCAGGCCATCACCATCATCAGTCCGCCGGTACGCCAGATAGCCTCCAGATCCCCCGCCGGGACACAGACATCAATGATATGAGCCAGCAGCAGCGGCAGCACCAGTTCCAGAACGGCAGCGGTGAACTTGATGGCCGCGCCGCAGCATACCCGCCGCGCAAAGGGCCGCAGATATCGCAGCGCCGTTTTCATGGTGTTCCCCTCCTGCCCGTTGAAACGTTTGCTTTTCTGCTGAATTTAATGATACCACGCCCGCCTTGCAAGTCAATTCGCATTTTGTTGGAACTTGCAACTTGATTTTTGCATCATTTGGCAGAGTTCTGACAGTCCGTTAGAAATGCAGTCTTTTGTGCCGAAATTGTTAGTATCGCACAATATTTTGGGGAACCGAAGTAGTTTTCTGTCATTTTTGCCGTCATTTTGACGGTTGACTTTGTCACTTTAAGGCTCTAAAATAAGTACCAACTTGAAGCGACACACAGGAAAGGAGCTGAACACCATGACCTTTACTCAGATGCGTAATCATATGATGTCTCATGGTACGGCCTCCTCCTGCGCGGAAGCTGCGTCTTCCCGCGCGCAGTCTGCTCAGGCTTCTTTCAATACCATTATGCTGATTCTGGACGCCATCATTATGGCGTCCATTATTATTTGCCGCCTGTCCGCTCTGGCCATTCTGGGCTTGGTATTTGTACTGGTACTGGTAGGCCTGCTGATTGCCGAAAACCGCAATATGCCATGGATGCGAACCTACGCTTGACTGCACTGTGATACAGCAAAGCGGCTCCGCTCACATGGCGGAGCCGCTTTTTTGTATAATATCAAACCGAAAAAGGAGAATCCAAGATGAAAAAGAAGTTTTTTGCTCTCATGATGGCCATGCTTATGGTCCTCAGCCTGGCCGCCTGCGGCGGTAAGGAAGACCCGCCCGCCCCCGGCACTGATGCTCCCGCAGCTTCCGGCGAAGCCGGCGGCGCCTTCAAGCTGGGCGGCACCGGCCCCCTGACCGGCGGTGCCGCCATCTACGGCAACGCTGTCAAGAACGGCGCCCAGATCGCCGTGGACGAGATCAACGCCATGGGCGGCATCCAGTTTGAGCTGAAGTACGAGGACGACACCCACGACGCCGAGAAGGCTGTCAATGCCTACAACGTCCTGAAGGACTGGGGAATGCAGATCTCCATGGGCTCCGTCACCTCCAAGCCCTGCGAGGCCACTTCCGCTGAAACCTATGCCGACCGCATCTTTGCTCTGACTCCCTCCGCCTCCACCACCGGTACCATTGAGGGCAAGGACAACATGTTCCAGATGTGCTTCATGGATCCCAACCAGGGCACCGCTTCCGCCCAGTATATTTCCGACAAGGGCCTGGGCACCAAGATCGCTGTCATCTGGAAGAACGACGATCCTTATTCCAAGGGCATCCATGACACCTTTACCGCCAAGGCCGGTGAGCTGGGCCTGGAGGTCGTCTCCGACACCACCTTTGCCGACGGCAACGATACCGATTTCTCCGTGCAGCTGAAGAACGCCCAAGACGCCGGCGCTGACCTGGTGTTCCTGCCCATGTACTATCAGCCCGCTTCTCTGATTCTGTCTCAGGCCAACTCCATGAGCTACGCCCCCAAGTGGTTCGGCGTGGACGGCATGGACGGCATCCTGACCATGGAAGGCTTTGATACCACTCTGGCCGAGGGCGTCATGCTGCTGACCCCCTTCAACGCCGACTCCACTGACGAGCGCACCCAGAACTTTGTTGCCGAGTACCAGAAGCGTTTCGGCGAGGTCCCCAACCAGTTCGCCGCCGACGCCTATGACTGCGTCTATGCTTACAAGCAGGCTTTGGAAGCCGCCGGCGCTACTCCCGACATGTCCGCCGAGGACCTGTGCGCCGCTATGATCGAGCAGTTCACCTCCATGACCTTTGACGGCCTGACCGGCGATGGCATGACCTGGGATGCCACCGGTGCTGTGTCCAAGAGCCCCAAGGGCATGGTCATCGAGAACGGCGCTTATGTCGGCCTCGACTAAGCTCTTACATCTTCCCTTCCCGGCGCGGAACCGGAGAGGCTGATGCCTCTCCGGCCCGTTCCGGCCATACAGCGCGTATCTGAAAAGCACCGGTGCCCGGTATTTTTCAGATACGCACTGGAGCATTGTCCCCATTTCCAGAAACCTATTTTGAAAGAGGTGTTGTCTTATGACCTTTCTGAACTTTCTGATCAGCGGGATCAGTCTGGGCAGCATTTACGCCATCATCGCCCTGGGCTATACCATGGTCTACGGTATTGCCAAGATGTTGAACTTCGCCCACGGCGATGTCATCATGGTGGGCGCGTACATCTGCTTCTATGCGGTCTCACGCTTCAATCTGCCACCGCTGGTGGGCGTCATCCTGGCCATGATCGTCTGCACGGTTCTGGGCATGGTGGTGGAGCGGCTGGCCTACAAGCCCCTGCGGCAGGCGCCCTCCCTGGCCGTGCTGATCACCGCCATCGGCGTCAGCTATTTCCTCCAGAACACGGCGTTGCTGTTGTGGTCCTCCAACCCCAAGGTGTTCCCCAGCTTCTTTGTCTCCGGCTCCGGCGGGACCGGTGTGGAGCTGTTCGGCGGCCAGTTGAAGATCTCCTATGTGACGCTGTTCACCATCATCATTTGCGTCATCATCATGCTGGCTCTGACCTGGTTCACTGGCAAGACCAAGATGGGCAAGGCCATGCGGGCCTGCTCTGAGGATAAGGGCGCCGCTCAGCTCATGGGCATCAATGTGGACGCCACCATCTCCATGACCTTCGCCATTGGCTCCGGCCTTGCCGCCATCGCCGGTGTGCTGCTGTGCTCCGCCTATCCCACCCTGGTACCTACCACCGGCTCCATGCCCGGCATCAAGGCCTTCACCGCCGCCGTGTTCGGCGGTATCGGATCCATCCCCGGTGCCTTCCTGGGCGGCTTGCTGCTGGGCATTATTGAGATTTTCGCAAAAGCGTATATCTCCACCCAGCTCAGTGACGCCGTGGTGTTCGCGGTGCTGATCATCGTGCTGCTGGTGAAGCCCGCGGGTCTTCTGGGCAAGCAGATTCGTGAGAAAGTGTGAGGTGGCGGATATGAAATCTTTGAAGCTCAACAAGACCACCCGCCGGAATTACCTGACCTATCTGCTGGTCATTCTGGCCTATGTCATTTTGCAGATACTGGGAAGCACCGGTTCCATCAGTTCCTCCTTGAAAGGTATGCTGGTCCCCATCTGTGCCTACATCGTCATGGCCATCTCTCTGAACCTGACCGTTGGCGTATTGGGCGAGCTGTCTCTGGGCCACGCCGGCTTCATGAGCATGGGTGCTTTCACCGGCGTCACCGCCGCCATCGCCCTGCAGGACGCCATCCCCGCCGCTCCCCTGCGTATGGCCATCGCGCTGGCGGTTGGCGCCGCCTTCGCCGCGCTGACGGGCTTCCTCATCGGAATCCCGGTGCTGCGGCTGAACGGCGACTATCTGGCCATCGTGACCCTGGCCTTTGGCGAGATCATCAAGAGCATCTTCAACAATCTCTATGTGGGCGTTGACAAAAAGGGCCTGCACATGAGCCTGCTCAGCGACAAGACCAGCCTGTCCGAGGGCGGCAAGCTCATCATCGCCGGGCCCATGGGCATCGGCGGCATCCAGAAAATTTCCACCTTCACCGCCGGTTTTATCCTGGTGATGATCACGCTGATCGTAGTGTTCCACCTGGTGAACAGCCGGGCGGGCCGCGCCATCATGGCGATCCGGGACAACCGCATCGCCGCGGAGAGCGTGGGCGTCAACATCACAAAATACAAGATGATGGCTTTCGTCACCTCCGCCGCCCTGGCAGGTGCCGCCGGCGCCCTGTTTGCCATGAATTACTCCACCATCGTGGCCAACAAGTTCGACTTCAACACCTCCATTCTGGTGCTGGTGTTCGTGGTGCTGGGCGGCCTGGGCAACATGCTTGGCTCCATCGTCGCCGCCGCGGCATTGACCATCCTGCCCGAGGCCCTGCGCCAGTTTTCCGACTACCGGATGCTGGTCTACGCCATCGTGCTGATCCTGGTAATGCTGGCTACCAACAATCCCACGCTTAAATCTTTCTTCAGCCGATTCAAACCCGGCAAGTCCCACGGAAAGGAGGCCGCCTGATATGTTTGGAAAGCTCGTTCCCGTCCCCTCCGGCGCTATGATCCCAGACCGGGACATCGATAAGAAGCCCATTCTGGAATGTATCAACCTGGGTATCACCTTTGGCGGCCTGAAGGCCGTAGAAGATTTCAACCTCACCATCGGCCGCACGGAAATCGCCGGTCTTATCGGCCCCAACGGCGCGGGCAAGACCACAGTGTTTAACCTGCTGACCAAGGTCTACCAGCCCACCACCGGCACCATCCTGCTGGGCGGCAAGGATACCCACAGTATGAACACCATGCAGGTGAATCGTGCCGGTATCGCCCGTACCTTCCAGAACATCCGCCTATTCCAGAAGCTGTCCGTGGAGGACAACGTGAAGGTGGGCATGGATGCCAACATGAAGTATAATATGTGGAGCGGCATCTTCCGCCTGCCCGACTACTGGCATGAGGAAAAGTCGGCCCATGAGCGCGCTCTGGAACTTCTGAGCCTGTTCAACATGGCCGATTTGGCGGATGTCCCTGCCGGCTCACTACCCTACGGCGCCCAGCGCCGCCTGGAGATCGTCCGGGCCCTGGCTACCAATCCCTCCCTGCTGCTGTTGGACGAACCCGCCGCCGGTATGAACCCCTCGGAGACAGCGGAGCTGATGGAGAATATCCGCAAGATCCGGGACACCTTCCAGATCGCCGTCCTGCTGATTGAGCACGACATGAATCTGGTCATGAACATTTGCGAGGGCATTTGCGTGCTGAACTTCGGCCGCATCATCGCCAAGGGCAGCCCGGAGGATATCCAATCCAATCCCGCCGTCATCGAGGCGTATCTGGGCAAGAAAAAGGAGGTGTGAGCATGGAACCGATCTTAAAAGTTGAGGATATTAACGTCTATTACGGCAGCATCCACGCCATCAAGGGCGTCTCCTTTGAAGTCAACCAGGGAGAGATCGTTACCCTGATCGGTGCCAACGGTGCCGGCAAATCCACCACGCTGAACACCATTTCCGGCCTGCTGCACAGCAAAACCGGCTCCGTCACCTTCCTGGGTGAGGATCTGGGCAGGGTCCCCTGCCACAAGATCGTCTCCAAGGGTCTGGCCCTGGTGCCGGAAGGCCGCCGGGTCTTTTTGCAGATGACTGTTCAGGAAAATCTGGAAATGGGCGCTTTCACCCAGGGTGGAAAGAGTGTGGATGCGGATCTGGAGCGGGTCTACGCCCAGTTCCCCCGCCTGAAAGAACGCTGTAACCAGGTGGCAGGCACTCTGTCCGGCGGCGAGCAGCAAATGCTGGCCATGGGCCGGGCGCTGATGAGCCATCCCAAGCTGCTGATGCTGGACGAGCCCTCCATGGGCCTGGCTCCCATCCTGGTGGAACAGATCTTTGACATCATCCGGGAACTCCATAAGGCGGGCACCACCATTTTGCTGGTGGAGCAGAACGCCCAGGCAGCCCTTTCTGTTGCTGACCGCGGCTATGTGCTGGAGACCGGCAAGGTAGTCACTACCGGTACCGGCCATGAGCTGCTGGAGAGCCCGACTATTAAAAAGGCGTATCTGGGTGGCTGACACTATTTACAGAAGGAGAGCGCACTGCGCTCTCCTTTTTCCTTTGCAATTCTTTGCCGGTGTGCTATACTGTTGTCATGACATAAAGGAGGGACCGCCATGCGCGCCGAAGAACGCCGCCAGGCCATTCAGGATATCTTACAACATTCGCCGCAGCCGGTCAGCGCCGGAACGCTGGCGGCCCGGTTCTCTGTCAGCCGCCAGATCATCGTGGGCGACGTGGCCCTGCTGCGGGCCGCGGGAGCGGATATCTCCGCCACACCCCGTGGCTACGTTATCCAGAAATTCCCTTCCGGCCTGATCCGGCAGGTAGCCTGCCGTCATAATGGTGCGGAAATGGAAACGGAGCTGAACGCCATGGTGGATCAGGGCTGCACGGTGCTGGACGTTATTGTGGACCATCCCATCTACGGCCAGCTCACCGGCCCCCTGCAGCTCTCCAACCGCTATGACGTGGCCCAGTTCATCGTCCGCTGCGCCCAGGCCGATGCCCAGCCTCTCTCCAATCTGACAGAGGGCATCCACCTCCACACCCTCTCCTGCCCCAACGAGGACGCCTTCCGGCGGGTTCAGTCTGCCCTGCGGGAAATGGGCGTACTGCTGGAGGGCTGAAACTCTCTATTGACAACCCGGGTCTTTCCGTGTATAGTGTGGTGGACAGGTGTCAAGACATCTGTCCACCACACTTATTTTACAAAGGAACCAGGTGCTCCCCATGGAAAACATCAAAGCATTTTTGAAACGTAAGAATATTGTCTTTTCGGCCAAGCGGTACGGCATCGACGCCTTGGGCGCCATGGCCCAGGGCCTGTTCTGCTCCCTGCTGATTGGAACCATCCTCAACACCATCGGCGCTCAATTCCACGTTGGCTTCCTTACCGCGCAGATTGCGGAGAAGGTACCCTACACCGTAGGCGGGCTGGCCTCCTTTATGAGTGGCCCTGCCATGGCTATCGCCATCGGCTACGCCCTCCAAGCGCCACCGCTGGTGCTGTTCTCTCTGGCTGCCGTAGGCTACGCCTGCAATCTGCTGGGTGGCGCCGGAGGCCCTCTGGCGGTGCTGTTCGTGGCCATTATTGCCGCTGAGTGCGGCAAGGCCATCAGTAAGGAGACGAAAATCGATATTCTGGTGACCCCCATCGTCACTACCCTCATCGGCGTAGGAGCCGCCTACATCATTGCGCCGCCCATCGGTAAGGTGGCCAGCGCCTTCGGCCAGCTCATCATGCACGCCACCGAGCTGCAGCCCTTCCTGATGGGCATTCTGGTGTCCGTTCTGGTGGGCGTGGCGCTGACGCTGCCCATCTCCTCTGCCGCCATCTGCTCCGTGCTGGGTTTGACAGGCCTTGCGGGCGGCGCCGCTGTGGCCGGCTGCTGTGCCCAGATGGTGGGCTTCGCCGTGATGAGCTTCCGGGAAAACGGCTGGGGCGGACTGGTGAGCCAGGGCCTGGGCACCTCCATGCTGCAGATGCCCAACATTGTGAAGAACCCCCGCATTTGGATCGCCCCCACGCTGACCTCCGCCATCACCGGCCCCATCGCCACCTGCCTGTTCAAGCTGCAGATGAACGGTGCGGCCATCAACTCCGGCATGGGCACCTGCGGCCTGTGCGGCCAGTTGGGTGTGTGGACCGGCTGGGTGTCCCCCAGCGAGCAGGCCATCGCTAACGGCGCTGCCGCTATCGCCCCCACTGCTTTCGACTGGGCGGGCTTGATCCTGATCTCCTTTGTTCTCCCCGCCATCCTTGCCCCGGCCATCAATCAGGTGTGCCGCAAGCTGGGCTGGGTGAAGGACGGCGACGTGACTCTGGCCTGATTCCCCTCCGCGGCTGTGCCGTCCTGACATCAAATCTGCCGCGAGAAGGAAAAGCAGCATAGGCAGAGCCTTTTACTGCCCCCTCACATGAGCACCGGAGATGACCAGGGCCGTTTGGCGACAGCGAACCGTGCGGCCATCAGCGCTGCCTGTGAGATGACGGAGATCCCAGGCCCCGTGGACCGGGCTTTCAGTCAGGATGTGGGGCTCAACCTCTTTCGATTTTGAATCCGGCCCTGCCGCAAAATGGACGTTCGGGCTATTACCGAAATCTGGCCCATAAAAGTGATGGAGAATTGCCATATGACAATTCTCCATCACTTTTTTATAAATGTTTTTTGTGCAATTCTCATTTTACAGCAAGCCTGTTCCTACACCAGATCGCCTTCGGCGTGATCCCGCAGGGGCAGCTCCGCGAAAATGGCGGCTTCGGCCGTCTCATACTCCCCCGGGCTTTTGAAACGGCGCATTTTCTTGTTCAGGCGCTCCGCGTCCTCGAACAGATGGATCAGATAGAACCAGACCTCCCGCATCCGCTGGGCTGCCGGGCCCACCTGACCATAAAATGCCTGGTATTCCCCGAACAGATCACGGGTAAATTCCTGCAATTCCTCCCGTGTGGCAGCGGGGCCGCCGCGGAGCTTGCGGAACAGGGCCGGGTCCGCCACGGCTCCCCGTCCGATCATAGCGGCGTCCAGAGTGGGAAACCGAGCCTCCATGGCCCGCACTTCCTCAACAGTCCGCAGATCGCCGTTGTAGCACACCGGATTTTTGCTGGCTGCCAGCGCCTGGGCAAATTTCTCCAAATGCACCGGGCCGCGGTACTTTTCGTCCCGCACCCGGGCATGGATGATCAGGCAGGCGATAGGATACCGGTTATAGATCTCCAACAGCCGCCCAAATTCCTCCGGATCGGAGACGCCCAGCCGGGTCTTCACGGAAACAGGCAGGCAGACCCCGGCGAACACCTCGTCAAAGAACCGCTCCAGTTCCTCCGGTCTTGCCAGAAATCCCGCGCCCTTGCCCTTGGCCGTTACGGTACCGGAGGGACACCCCAGGTTCAGGTTCACCTCGGGATATCCCATATCCGCCACCTGTTCGGCCGCCCAGAGGAAGTCCGCCGCGCAGCGGGTCATCACCTGAGGTACGGAGGACAGACCGCCGTTACCCGCAGGGTCCATCTCCCGCCGGTCGCGATCCGTCAGGATATGATGGCAGGTAGGGGAGAAAAAGGGGATAAAATATCGGTCCGCACCGCCGAAATGAGCGGCCCATACCCGGCGGAACACCACCTTGGTGATACCGTCCAACGGCGCAAAATCGTAACGTCGGATCATTTCAGCTTCTCTTCCCACTCCGCCTGACGGAACCCGGTCAGCACCAAGTCGTCACTCACCAGGATGGGCCGCTTCACCAGCATCCCGTCGGTGGCCAGCAGAGCAATCTGCTCCTCCTCGGTCATGGTGGGCAGCTTGTCCTTCAAGCCCAGCGCCTTGTACTGAAGTCCACTGGTATTAAAAAACTTTTTCAAAGGCAGTCCACTGGCCTTCCACCAGTTCCTCAACTCCTCCGCCGATGGATTCTCCGACTTAATATCCCGAAGATCGTAGGCAGCACCGCTGGCGTCCAGCCATGCTTTTGCCTTCTGGCATGTGGTGCATTTGGGATAACACAAAAATAGCATACGGCTTCCTCCGCTCTTTCAATAAACCTCTGTTCACTGGCCCGGCGGTCCCCGAACTCCATCAGCCAGGCCATGGCTCTTTTCAGTTCGCAGATGACGTTTCTTATGCGGCACTCCTCCCGCAGTCTCTCCGTCAAACGGCGGATATTAGAGCTGCCACACTGGTAGTTATCGCAAAATTATCTGATATATTGCTTCTTAATCCAAAAAACACGCATTAGTTATGAACAGAAATGCTGCTCCGCAGCGTTGGGATCAATAAGCGCTGATATCCAGGCTCTCGTCATCAAAGCCCTTTTCGATGGACCGGATCTCCACGAAATACTTGCGCGTAGGGTCCACCTCCACACAAAGCCGCTCTCCGACCTGATGTCCTATCAGGGCCTTCCCCACCGGGGACTCCTTGCTGATAAGGCCCTTCAGTGCGTCCTGCCGCAGCGTGGTGACGATCTGAATGGTCATTTCCTTCTTCAGCATCTCGTTGAAAATGGTGACCTTATCGAACAGGCCCACTGCGTTCTCCTGTCCCTTCACCTCGATGACCTTGGCGGTGCGGATCATCCTCTCAAGATAGCGAATGCGGCTCTCATTACGGTTTTTGGCCTGCTTGGCACATTTGTATTCAAAATTTTCGCTGAGGTCGCCGAAAGCCCGGGCGGTCTGTACCTCCTCGATCAGCTGGGGCCGCAGCACCCGCACCCGGTGGTCGATCTCCTCCTGCATTTTTTTGATATCGACTTCCGTCAGTTCATCGTACACGGAAAACACCTCGACTTTGGTTTTTCTTTATGATACCACAATCAGGCTTTCAGGTACAGTCCTTTTATTACCTTTCCCGGTCATCGCGTTTTCAAAAGTATACAAACCGGCCGGGATCACACCATCCTTACAGGGAACATCTAAAAAAGCCAAACTGCAAAGCCCGGAACGCAAAAAACTCCCAGAACCACTCGGTTCCAGGAGTTTCACTGTGATGTCACAGCAGTATAGATACTGCTGCCCTCAGGACATAGCCAACCGCGAATCCAGCGAAACGAATTGCGGTTGGAGAGGAGAAGCAGCAGAATGAGCCCGATGAGTTTTTGATGCGGAGTATAAAAAACCCGTCGCAGGCGATATGACGCTTGCGACGAGTTGGTGACCCGGCGGGGATTCGAACCCCGGACCCACTGCTTAAAAGGCAGTTGCTCTGCCGGCTGAGCTACCGGATCGTCTTCGTATTCAAAAACGCCTTGGGGCGCAGTTGGCTTGGCTGGGACGGCTGGACTCGAACCAGCGGGTGAGGGAGTCAAAGTCCCTTGCCTTACCACTTGGCGACGCCCCAATTTGGAAAGAAACAGGGGACCGGGGTAGCCCCGATCCCCCTCTTTGTCTGGGGTGGGTGATGGGACTCGAACCCACAACACCTGGAACCACAATCCAGTGCTCTGCCAATTGAACTACACCCACCACATCTCAACGACGTGGAATGATTCTGTTGACTGACGCATGCTCCATAAAGGAGAGCTGGTACGCCAGAAGGGACTCGAACCCCTGGCCTACTGCTTAGAAGGCAGTTGCTCTATCCAGCTGAGCTACTGGCGCAAATTTATTGGAGCAGGTGACGAGAATCGAACTCGCATCCCCAGCTTGGAAGGCTGGTGCCCTGACCATTGTGCTACACCTGCGTTCGCCCTCCGTGGAAATCGTCAGCTTTGACATGATAGCATGAAACGTCCCACATGTCAAGCGGCAAGCCGATTTTCTTTGCATTTTTTTATTTAACCCCGATTTATGGGCAAAGCGACAGGAACGCCCGGAGCAGGTTTTCCCCCATTT
>SAMEA3663263__coassemble_218_pt1 | contig 16963 bp, 23 predicted proteins | sample SAMEA3663263__metabat2_high_PE_031 | metagenome-assembled genome bin SAMEA3663263 (sample SAMEA3663263) | pig gut metagenome | biome: pig gut; feature: pig-associated habitat; material: faeces | place: China | collected 2013 | reverse complement strand
TTCATGCCCGCGGAAAAATGGGCTATTGTTCAGTAGACATTAGATAGTATATCATACTGTCTAACAAGTGGGGTGCAGTTCAAAGAGATAGTTGTGTTCTTTCACTCTAAACTAAATGACATTGCTCATGAAGGGAGCATATCAAAGTGACGGGGGTTGTTTTACATTTGCTTACCAGACCAGAGTCTCAAAATAATCTTCCAGGGTTTCCGCTCTCCGAATCAGCTCCACGGATCCGTCCTCGCGGAGCAGCAGCTCGGCGGAGCGGAGCTTGCCGTTGTAGTTGTAGCCCATGGAAAAGCCGTGGGCGCCGGTGTCGTGGATGACCAGCAGGTCGCCCATGTCGATTTTCGGCAGCATCCGGTCGATGGCAAACTTGTCGTTGTTTTCGCATAGGGAGCCTGTTACGTCGTACTTGTGGTCGCAGGGGGCGTTCTCCTTGCCCATGACCGTGATGTGGTGGTAGGAACCGTACATGGCAGGGCGCATCAGGTTGCAGGCGCAGGCGTCCACGCCGATGTACTCCTTGTAGATGTGCTTTTCATGGATGGCCCGGGTGACCAGGTGGCCGTAGGGCGCCAGCATGAAGCGACCCAGCTCCGTATACAGTGACACATCGTCCATGCCGGCGGGCACCAGGATCTCCTCATATGCCTTCCGGACGCCCTCGCCGATGACGGCGATGTCGTTGGCGGGTTGGTCGGGCTTGTAGGGGATGCCTACACCGCCGGAGAGGTTGATGAAGGTGATGTGAACGCCGGTTTCCTTTTTCAGCTCCACCGCCAGCTGGAACAGGATGCGGGCCAGGGCGGGGTAATAGTCATTGGAGATGGTATTGGAGGCCAGGAAGCTGTGGATGCCGAATTCCTTGGCACCCATGGCCGAAAGGCGGGTGAAAGCATCGGCGATCTGGGCACGGGTCATGCCGTATTTGGCGTCGCCGGGATTGTCCATGACCTGGAAGCCTTCCCGAGTATCGCCCAGGGTGAACATGCCGCCGGGATTGTAACGACAGCAGATTTTCTCGGGAATATGGCCGATGGACTGTTCCAGATAGTCCACCATGGTCAGGTCGTCCAGGTTGATGATGGCACCTAAACGGTCCGCCAGCTGGAATTCCCGGGCGGGCGTGTCGTTGGAGGAGAACATGATGTCCTCTCCCGTGATGCCGCACCGCTGAGACATGATGAGCTCCGCCTCAGAGGAGCAATCGCAACCGCAGCCCTCCTCCTTCAGAATCTTCAGGATAGCGGGAGTGGGAGTAGCCTTCACAGCAAAATATTCCCGGTAGCCGGGGTTCCAGGCAAAAGCGGCCTTCAGGCGGCGGGCATTCTCCCGGATGCCCTTTTCATCGTAAACGTGAAAGGGAGTGGGATACTGGGCGGCGATGGCCTCCAACTGATCCTTTGTCACAAACGGCGTTTTCATAGGCGGTGACCTCAAATCGTTCAGAATCGCGGGAATGTCCGCGTAACGAATATTATTTTACGATGAAGATTGCCACTCTGTCAAGAAAACTGCAGAAAAACCGGGAACGAAGGCTTTTTGAAAAAATGACGGAGAGGGAAGCTGTTTCGGCTATTCTTTTGAAAAAAATAGTCCCTTGCCATTCCAGACGCCTAGCGGTACAATGAGAAAAACCGCTTTGACGGAGAAAGAAGATGAGCTGATGATCGTTGTGAACGCACTGGGAGAGCAGTGCCCCATTCCCGTTGTGAAAGCCACCCGCGCCCTGCGTGAGATGCGGGAGCCGGGCACGCTGGAGATCCTGGTGGACAATGAGACCGCTGTACAGAACCTGTTGCGGATGGCTTCCGGGCATCACTTGGCTGCCGCTGTGGAACAGCGGGGCGAGAAGGAGTACGCCGTTACCGTGGAGGTCACCGCTCCTGTGGGCGATACCCCGATGGAGGAGCCAGAGCTGTGCTGCGTACCGGACAGCGGCCTGGTGGTGGCGGTGGATACCGATGCCATGGGCCGGGGCAGCGAAGAACTGGGAAAGACGCTGATGAAGGGCTTTCTGTTTGCCGTGGGTCAGCTTCCCGTGCCGCCGCGGACCATGCTGTTTTACAACGGCGGTGCCCGACTGACGGTGGAGGGGTCCGATTCCCTGGAGGACCTGAAAAAGCTGGAGGAGCAGGGCGTAGAGATTCTGACCTGCGGCACCTGCCTGAACTACTACGGCTTGACGGAAAAACTGGCAGTGGGCGCTGTGACCAACATGTATACCATTGTGGAGAAGCTGGCGGGTGCCGGAAAGGTGGTCAAGCCATGATCTACCTGGACAACGCCGCCACTACCCGGCCGAAGCCCACCGGAGTGGCAGAGGCTGTGGCGGCAGCCATGAACGGCTGGGGCAACTGCGGCCGGGGCACCCATCCTGAGGCTCTTATGGCCGCCCGGGTCATTTACGGCCTTCGGGAAAAGCTGGCGGCGCTGTTTGGCTGCCAGCGGCCCGATCATGTGTGCTTTACCCCCAACTCCACCATGGCATTGAATATCGCCATCAACGGCCTGCTGGGGCCGGGGGACCATGTGATCTCCACCGACCTGGAGCACAACTCCGTGCTGCGGCCGCTGTACCATCTGGAGCGCCAGGGTGCCGAACTGGATTTCGTACCCGCTGACCGGCAGGGACAGATCAACTATGGGGACTTTGAAAAGCTCCTGCGGCCTGATACAAAGGCCGTGGTCTGCACCCACGGATCCAACCTGACGGGCGATCTGGTGGACATTGAACGGGTGGGAGCGTTTTGCCACGCCCACGGGTTGCTGTTCATTTTGGATGCCTCCCAGACGGCGGGGGTATTTCCCATCGATATGGAAAAGCAGCACATCGATGTGGTGTGCTTCACCGGACATAAGAGCCTGATGGGACCGCAGGGAACCGGCGGACTGTGCATCCGGCCGGGTGTGGAGATTCGTCCCTTTGTTGTAGGAGGGACGGGTGTGCAGAGCTTCCTTGCCATTCAGCCGGAGGAGTATCCCACCCGGCTGGAGGCCGGGACCCTGAACAGCCACGGTCTGGCAGGGCTGTCCGCAGCCCTGGATTTCCTGGCGGAGACAGGGACTGACCGCATCAGGTCCCATGAGTGTGCCCTGGCCCGGCGGTTCTATGAGCAGGTTCGTGATATCCCCGGTGTGACGGTTTACGGGGACCACATGAAAGCGGAGCGGGCGCCGATCGTGGCGCTGAACATTGCCGACGCCGATTCCGGCGAGGTGGCCGACGAACTGGCGGAACGGTTCCAGGTGGCCGTCCGGCCCGGCGCCCACTGCGCTCCCCGGCTCCACCGTGCCCTGGGTACGGAGGACCAGGGTGCCGTCCGGTTCTCCTGGTCCTGGTGGAACACGGAGGAGGAGACAGACGCGGCGGCGGAGGCGGTCCGAACTCTGGCGGAGGAGTGAAATGCGCCAAAAAGAGGAGCAGTGTGTGGTGACGTTCCGTACCACTGCCGGGGCCATGGCTATGGAAAAAGCCTGCAAGGCGGCAGGGCTGCCGGGAAGGCTCATCCCCGTGCCCCGGACGATCACCGCCGGATGCGGGATGTGCTGGGCGGCGCCGCCCTCCGCCCGGGACGCTTTGGAGGAATTGGTGATGGAGCGGCGGTTGCAAGTGGACGGCATCTATGCTATCCTGCTCTGAGAAGGGAATGATGGTATGAATTGCGAGGAATGCGTCTACTACGATTACGATGACGAGATCGAAGCGTACTACTGCACCATGGACCTGGACGAGGACGAAATGGAGCGGTTTTTACGCAGCGCCAACGATGCCTGCCCCTTCTACCGCCGGGGCGACGATTACCAGACCGCGCGGCGGCAGTGAGGAGAGCGTATCATGGAATTGGTCGATCTGTACGATGAAAACCGGGTGCCTCTGGGGCTGACGGCAGAGCGCCACTGTCCCAAGGGCGCCAACGAATACCGCATGGTGGTCCATGTCTGCCTGTTCGACAGCCGGGGCCGCCTGCTCATTCAGAAGCGGACGGCGGAGAAGCGGGTATGGCCCTGCCGCTGGGACGTATCTGTGGGCGGCGGTGTGGATGCCGGTGAAACCAGCCGCCAGGGCGCCGAGCGGGAGTTCCGGGAGGAACTGGGCTATCCCCTGGACCTGACGGACCTGCGGCCCGCCGTGACTGTGAATTTCCCGGAGGGGTTTGACGATTTTTACATCGTGACCCGGGACCTGAATGAGAAGTCGCTGGCACTTCAGAAGGAGGAGGTCAGCGCCGTCCGCTGGGTGACGCTGAAGGAATTGCTGGCGATGGTGGACAGTGGAGAGTTCATCCCCTATCCCAAGGGGTTTCTGCAGTTTCTGTTCGAGATACGGGAGAGCTTTGGGTTTCCGACGAAGTGATGAAATAAAGGACAGCGCCGTGGTTGATGAACCACGGCGCTGTCAGACTATATGGCAGCATTGAAAGATTTGCGTGACGGGGGCATCCCGTGATGGATTACAAGCAGGATCTAGAAGATGCCCCTATGGTTCGGGTGACAGCAGATGCATCATGGACACTTCGTAGGCTACCCGTTCCTGAGTGCTGCCGTCGGCGGTGACCTTATGATAGGTGCGGCTCTGAACCCGGCCCTCCAGGCTGAGGCTGTCCCCTACCTGGAGCTGGCTGGTGCGTACTGCCAACTGTCCCCAGGCGATGACCGGCAGGTAGTCCGCCCGGCCGTAGCGCCGGGGGACAGCCAGCATCAGGTCACAGATGCTGCGGCCCAGGGGCGTCCGTCGGAAGATGGGGGGCTTGCAGAGGGCACCGGACAGGATGATCTGATTGCAGGGGTCGTCCTGCCCCGGCTGGATATCCAGAGCGTAGACCGTCAGAACCAACTTGTTGCCTACTCCGCTGCGGTTATTGAAGGAGCGGAGCTGTCCCCGGACGCGGATGGCTGTTCCGGGGGTCACCCGGGGGACCAGGGCCTCGGACAGCAGGATGGGAAGGGTGTCCGGTGTGCCGGACAGCCGGGGAATTTGGAGGAGCAGGCGGTAGAACTGCGTGTTGTGGTTTTCGTGGGACCATTCCGGTGCCGCCAGGGGGATGCCTTCCAGCAGCACGTCGTTTTTCGTCAGAGTCATCATGTTGTCCACCTCTCGGTCGTGATGTGCCATCCTATGAGAGAGGGGCTTGTAAAATGACTGTGAATTTCCATGCGGCGGCCTTGTACACGGAAAAATTTGTGGGTATAATAATCACAATATTACGATGATTGGATAAGGAGGAGACTCATGGCGAATCTGCTGGATTATCTGGATTGGCGGGGAGATCTGACCCTGGAGAAGTCTCCCTTCAATGAGGTAGACAATCTGATCCTGGCGGAGCTGTCCTTTGTGGACTTCAAAGACATCGTTCCCGGTCCCGGCAAAGGGGACAGCGTTACCCTGCGGGACGCGGCGGAGCGGTTCTTCGCCCGCTTCCCGGAGGGGGAGAAGATCGACATGGGCGTGCTGGTACCCGGGGCCATACCGGATATGCTGCGGAAAATGGCGGATTCCCGGCGCTTCGGCGATATGAAGCTGAACTGCTTTGTGGATTGGCTGGATGTGGGCAAGGGCGAGCAATTCGCCGCGCTTGCCGTCGAGACCGGAGACAGGGCACTGTACCTCTCCTTCCGGGGGACCGATGATACCCTGGCCGGCTGGAAAGAGGACTTTGAACTGGCCTGCATGCCGGAGGTCCCCGCTCAGAAAAAAGCCACGGAGTATGTAACGGCCGTGGCAAAACAGTTCCCTCGGAAGAAGATTCGGCTGGGCGGCCATTCCAAGGGCGGTAATCTGGCGGTGTATTCCGGTGTGTTCTGTCCGGAGAGCATCCAGAAGCGCATCATCGCCGTCTGGTCCAACGACGGCCCCGGCTTCCACACGGACCTGCTGGACCTGCCGGAGCACCAGCGTATTGCGGAGCGGATCTACTCCATCGTGCCCAAGTCCTCCGTAGTGGGGATGCTGCTGGAGCACGAGGAGGACTACGCGGTGGTGGACAGCGACCAGCTTGGCTTCCTGCAACACGACGGCTTTTCCTGGCAGGTGCTGGGGGATCACTTCGTCACCCTGCGGCAGATGAGCCGGCAGGCCCACCTCAGTGACCAGGAGCTGCGCAAGTGGGTCCACGGGCTGTCGGTGGAGCAGCGGGAGACTTTCGTGAGCGCCCTGTTTGATGTGCTGACCGCCTCCGGTGCTGTGACGCTGACGGACCTGAAGGATGACAGCTTCAAGGCGGTGGGCGCCATGGTGAAGGCCATGAAGGACCTGGACAAGGAGACTCGGGACGGCCTGTGGGAGTTTCTGGCTATTCTGTTCAAGAGTAACCTGCGGATGGTGCTGGAAGGTATCCAGGAGGAAACCGAGAAGAAGCGAAGCGGAAAGCGGCGGCTGGCCATCAAGAAAAAAGAAAAAGAGGCGTGAATTAACGCTGACGAGACTTTGGGAGTCTTGTAAAACACAAAAACCGGGACCCATCGGGTCCCGGTTTTTTCAGCGCTGATATTCGAATTCGAAGTCGTACAGGGACACGGTGTCGCCGTCCTGAATCCCCATTTCCTCCAACCGCTGGTACAGGCCGGACTCCCGCAGGGATTTGTCGAACCACATGCGGCTTTCGTAATCGCTGAAGTTGACGTTGCCCATGAGCCGCTGCAGCCAGGGACCCTCCACCAGCCAGGTGTGGCCATCATCGGCCCGCTGGATGTCCAGAGGAGCGGAGGTGTCAATGACAGGAGGCTTGGGAACGTACTCCGGCTCATACACCGTGACAGGAGGCAGGACGGACAGCATCTCTGCCACCTTGCCCACCAGCTCCCGGGTGCCCTGATGGGCCGCCGCGGAGATCTCCAGCAGGGTGTAGCCCTTGCCTTCTACATGGGCCCGGAGGCGCTCCAGATTTTCGGGGTCCTCCATGATGTCCACCTTGTTGGCGGCCACGATCTGGGGCCGCTCCGCCAGCTCGGGGCTGTACTGCTTCAGCTCCTCGTTGATGGCGTCGAAGTCTGCCACAGGGTCCCGGCCCTCGCTGCCGGAAACGTCCACCACATGGACCAGCAGGCGGCAGCGGTCGATGTGCCGCAGGAAGTCGTGGCCCAGGCCGGCACCCTCACTGGCACCCTCGATGATGCCGGGAATGTCGGCCATGACGAAGCTGACGCCCTCGTCCACCCATACCACGCCCAGATTGGGGAACAGGGTGGTGAAGTGGTAGTTGGCGATCTTGGGCTGGGCCTTGGACACTACGCTCAGCAGCGTGGATTTTCCCACGTTGGGGAAACCGATGAGGCCCACGTCCGCCAGGAGCTTCAGCTCTAGGATGACGTCGTGGCTCTCGCCGGGGAGGCCCGCCTTGGCGAAGCGGGGCACCTGCCGGGTGGGAGTGGCGAAGTGCATGTTGCCCCAGCCGCCCCGGCCGCCCTTGCACAAAACGTAGGGCTCCTTGTCGCTCATGTCCTTGATGATCTCGTTGGTCTCGGCGTCCCGGACCAGAGTACCCCGGGGAACGCGGATGACCATATCCGCGCCGTCCTTGCCGGATTTTCGGGCACCCTGACCGTCCATGCCGTTGGGGGCCACGTACTTACGTTTATAGCGGAAGTCCATCAAGGTGGACAGATTGTCGTCCACCTGCAGGATGATGGAGCCGCCCTTGCCGCCGTCGCCGCCGTCAGGGCCGCCGGCCGCCACATATTTTTCACGGTGGAAAGATACCACGCCATTGCCGCCGTTGCCGGCCCGGACCGTGATACGGGCTTTGTCAATAAAAGATGTTGCCATGAAACACACCTCCGATTTTTCTCTAGTATGCCCGGCGTATGCATCCCAAGGCACGAAAAACCGTGCCCTCGGATGCGTACGCCTCGAAAAAGAGCCCCGAACGCACGGTTCGGGGCTCTTGCTCAACCTGATTACTCGGCGACGTAAACAGAAGCCTGCTTACGATCCTTGCCCAGGCGCTCGAAACGGAGCGTGCCGTCCACCTTGGCGAACAGGGTATCGTCAGTGCCGATACCGACGTTCATGCCGGGATGGATGCGGGTGCCGCGCTGACGAACCAGAATGTTGCCAGCCTTGACGAACTGACCGTCGGCGCGCTTGGGACCAAGGCGCTTGGACTCGGAGTCACGGCCGTTCTTGGTGGAGCCGCCGCCCTTCTTATGAGCGAAAAACTGAAGACCAATACGAATCATGATACGGACCATCCTTTCTGAAGATTTAGAATGGAGAGGAATCATTCTTCCTCCAAAACCTCGATATTGTCGGGAAACTCGTCGTGGAGCTCGGCAAAGTAGACCATCAATCCCGTCATCAGCGCCTGACAGGTGCTCTCCGCCGTGGGAGCCAGCCCCCCGGGGAGACGGAACGAGATGGATGTGTCGCTTTCCCGGACCTTCACGGATGCCGCCAGACCCAGCACGTCGTTGACGGTGGCCTCCACCAGGCGGATAGCGCTGGTGATGCCCGCGCAGACGATGTCTGCGCCCGCTTCGGCGTAGCCGCTGTGGCCCTGAGAGTCAAAACCGGTGATCCGGTCACCCTCCATGCGGAACGTGATAGTGGTCATGCTCAGACAGAGATCTTGGCGATCTCAACCTTGGTATAAGGCTGACGATGGCCCTGACGCTTACGGTAACCCTTCTTGGCGTTGTACTTGAAGATGCGGATCTTCTTGCCCTTGCCGTTCTTGACGATCTTGGCCTCCACGGAAGCGCCCTCCACGACGGGAGTGCCGAAGGTGGCCTTGTCACCGTCCAGGATAGCCAGGACCTGGTCGAACTTGACGGTGTCGCCGGCTTCCTGGTCCAGCTTCTCGATGTAGACCACGTCGCCCTCAGCGACCTTGTACTGCTTGCCGCCGGTCACGATGATTGCGTTCATTGTATGTTTCAACTCCTTCATTACGGGCTCGCTGTCGGGGGCGGCGCCAGGGCGCACTTGTAGACCCATTCAAAGCGGCTTATCAAGTATATCAATGGAATTTGGATTTGTCAACGGGTTTTGAGAGAAAAATGTGAGCAAAATGTGATATTAGTCGTAGGACAGCTTTTCCACGGTCCAATCGGCGATCAGGGCGGCGTAGAACTTGCATACCGCCTTGCCAGCATCCACATCAAGGTTGACATAATTTCCGCACTCGATAGGGCTCTTGCCGGGCATTTCACCCTCAAAGTTCGCGGCGGCGGTAAACACCTCTTTCAGCAGGTCAATGGCGCCCTCCAGGGACAGTAGGCGGTTGTCGAACAGGAAGTAGAAGCCCGTCTGGCAGCCCATGGGGCCAAAGTAGATGACAGCCTCCTTGTCCTCGGAGTTCCGCAGCAGCGTGGCAATGAGGTGTTCCACGGAGTGCATCTCGCTGTTGGAGAGCAAGTCTCCGGTGTTGGGCTTTTTGAACCGCAGGTCAAAGGTCACGGTGTCGCCGTCCCGGCGGGAATAGTACAGGCCGGGGACCAGCTTGTTATGGTCCACGGTGAAGCTGGCGATGCGTTCCATATCAGAAATCCTCCTTTTGCAGTGCCTGGGCCAGGGGCAGAACGACCTTGCCCAGGTTTTCCAGAGCCTGTCCGAAATCAAAGTATTCCGCCGCCTGGTTATCGGAGAACAGGCGGTCGGATACGGATTTCAGGGCGGCAAATCTCACATTGTTCCGAAGGCACACCTGGGCAATGGCGCCGCCCTCCATCTCTACCAGCAGGGGAGAGAAGGTGTCCCGGATGAAGGCGGCCCGGTCGCCCTTGACGGCGAACCAGTCGCCGGTAGCAACCCGGCCGGTGACGGCGGAGAAGCCCAGCTTTCCCAGCAGCTCCACGCACTTTCCCGGCGCCCAGGTGGGGAAGTCCACCCGGTTGACGGTGGAGACCAGGCCGATGGGGTCGCCCACGGCGGTGGTGTCCACATCGTGCTGGACGAACTCTGAGGCCACCACCAGGCTTCCGGTGGGCAGGTCTGTGAGGCAGCCTGCTACTCCCGCGTTCAGGATGAGGTCCACGCCGTATTTCAGGCAGAAAATTTCGGCAGCCATGGCGGCGTTTACCTTGCTGACGCCGCCCGCGCAGGCCAGAATATTGGGAGCTATCTCAAAGAAAGACACGCCGGAGACGGTTTCAAAGGGTTCCAGGTCTTTGGCACCCGGCAGAGCGTGGAGCTCTACGGGCATGGCAAATTGTAATCCGATTTTCATAAAGGCTCCTTATTCATTGGATGTCCGGCAGCTTTTTGCCGCATTTTCCGCAAAATTCAAATTCGGCGCCAAGCTTTGCGCCACAGTAAGGACAGAAGCGAAAGCTGCCATCGGATGCGGCGGCGTCTCCGGAGGTATGTCCACACCCGTCACCGAACCGCTGGTCCAGGGGGTCCGGTTCTTCAGCGTCCTCTACGATGTCGAAGGAGGAATAGCGGTTTTTCCCCGTGGCGTTTTTGAGATTGTACACCGTCTGGACGATGCCTATGATGACGAACAGCACGCCGAACAGCGGGAAAAGGGGCGGCGCGCCCATGGATGCGGCACCGATGGTCCAGAAGATGCCGAAAATGACGGCGATGATGGAGCCAGCGGCTCCCATGGCCGACGGGCCCCGGCCGGGCTTGACGCTTTTCATAGGAGTACCTCCGTGTCAGATGGTTTTCACAAATAGTATAACACGGGGGACGGACGGGAGCAAGACGCGGCCGCATATCTTCTTTTTTCGGGGATAAACTATTAGCGAGGTGATCTTATGGCGAAAAAAGGAATGGCTCGGCCGGACTGGACCCACACCCAGCCCCGCAACGATCAGGAGCCGGTCCCGCTGATCCAGGGCAAGGCCAAGCACGGTAAGGAAAAGGCGAAGCCCATCATCCCCGGCACCGGCGGTCCGGACATGAAAGTCTACCATAAGCTGAAAGGCGACGGTTCTGTGGGCGACGCCAAACCGTGACCTGCTCCCGCCTCCTTATGGGGCGGGAGACTTTTGGGGAATGGCTCACCGCTCTTTCCAAATAAAAATGGGCATGGGCGGGTCGTTCCTGCGGTTGGCCCAGTCGCAGCAGAGAACCGAGAAACGGTGATCATCCAGCGTTTTCAGATGCTCCAGAACGGCGTCCCGCTCGGTATAACCGTTTTCCTTGCCGTAGTAAAGCGCAATGGCCATGACACCGCCGTGCTTCAACAGACGCAGACCCGCGTCAATGGCTGCCACGGAGGATTTCGCCTGTGTGAAAACAGAAGGGTCCCCGCCGGGAAGGCGGCCGAAGTTGAACACTACGCAGTCCGCGGTTTCAGGGGCGGCGTACCGTTCCATGTGGGCGTGGCTGTCCAGAATCACGTCGGCAGCGAGGCCCTCCGCTGCCAGCAGGGCTTTTGTCTGGGTCACTGCCTTCTCCTGGATGTCAAAGGCCAGTACCCGGCCAGTGTCTCCCGCCAGGCGGCACAGCAGGGCGGTGTCCCGTCCCTTTCCGGCGGTGGCGTCGATGCAGAAGGCACCGGGGGCGACGTGCTGCTTCAAAAATTCATGGACCATGGAAAGAGTATTGAGCTGCATGATTCCGTCTCCTTGCATCTTGAAATTGTGAAAAAAGGTCCTCTCTGGGAGTCAGAGAGGACCTTTTCGCATCAGTCGGTATCAGCCCTTGACAATAGAGGCGGTGTCCATGGCAATCATGAGTTCCTCGTTGGTGGGGATCAGCAGGACCTTGACCTTGGAGTCGGCGGTGGAGATGACGGTCTCCTTGCCGCGGACGCTGTTGGCCTCATCGTCCAGCTTCACGCCCATGTACTCCAGACCCTTGCAGACCATGGCACGGATAGCCTTGTCGTTCTCGCCCACGCCGGCGGTGAAGATGATGGCATCCACGCCGCCCATGGCGGCCGCGTAAGCACCGACATATTTCTTCACCTCATAGGCGAACTTCTCCCGGGACAGGGAGGCCTTCTCATTGCCCTCGGCAGCGGCGTTCTCCAGGTCGCGGAAGTCGGAGGACACGCCGGACAGGCCTTCCACGCCGGACTTCTTGTTCAGCACATTCAGCATCTCGTCGATGCTCAGGCCGTACTTGTTCATCACATACTGGAGGATACCGGCGTCCAGGTCACCGGCACGGGTACCCATGGGCAGGCCGGCCAGCGGAGTGAAGCCCATGGAGGTGTCCACGGACTTGCCGCCGTCAACGGCGGTGACGGAGGAGCCGTTGCCCAGGTGGCAGGAGATCAGCTTCAGCTCCTCGGGCTTCTTACCCAGCATGGCGGCGGCGCGGCCGGCCACGTACTTGTGAGAGGTGCCGTGGAAGCCGTAGCGGCGGACCTTGTCGTTCTCGTAATACTCATAGGGCAGAGCATACATATAAGCCTTGGCGGGCATGGTCTGATGGAAGGCGGTGTCGAACACGGCGACCATGGGCACGCCGGGCATAACCTTCTGGCAGGCACGGATACCGGTCAGGTTGGCGGGGTTGTGGAGAGGAGCCAGGGGGATGCAGTCCTCAATGGCCTTCATCACTTCGTCGGTGATGAGGACGGACTTGTTGAAGGCCTCACCGCCGTGCACCACGCGGTGGCCAACAGCGTCGATCTCCTTCATGGAGCCGATGACGCCGTTCTCAGCGTCCACCAGGGCGTCCAGCACGGCCTGGATGGCCTCGGAATGAGTGGGCATAGCAACATCAATGGCGTCCAGCACCTTCTTGCCCTCCACCTGGGGCTTGTAGGTGAACTTGCCGTCGATGCCGATGCGCTCGCACAGGCCCTTGGCCAGCAGGTCGCCGGTCTCGGGATTCAGAAGCTGATACTTCAGGGAAGAGCTGCCAGCGTTGATGACGAGAATATTCATAGTTACCGTCTCCTCTTCTTGTGGAAAGCCTTGCGGCATTTCCGAAAATAATATAAAATATAGACACAAAAAGGGTTCCGCGCCTGGGCGGAATTCTACACGATACTCATTATACCAGAGTTTTCCCAGGTTACAACCTCCATTTTTACCGAAATGTCACTTTTTTGTCATCAATTCGAGGTGGATTTTGTGCAGGCTGCGGGTGTAATAATAGAATATAATCCCATGCATATGGGACACGTCCATTTGCTGCAGGAGATCCGGCGCCAGCTGGGGGCGGATACGCCGGTGGTGTGTGCCATGAGCGGCAACTTCGTCCAGCGGGGCGACTTTGCCATCGTGGGCCGCCGGGCGCGGGCTTGCGCCGCTGTTCAGAGCGGTGCGGACCTGGTCCTGGAGGTGCCGTTGCCCTGGGCCGTGGCTTCGGCAGAGCGGTTTGCCGACGGCGGCGTTCAGGTACTGCTGGGTACGGGACTGGTGAGCCATGTCGCTTTTGGCAGCGAGTGCGGCGACGCGGATGCCCTGCTGGAAGCGGCGGAGTGCTTGCTGTCGCGCCCGTTTCAGGAGGAGCTACGGCGGGGACTGAAAGAGGGGCGGTCTTTTGCCGCCTGCCGCCAGAGGGCGGCGGAGCGCCTGCTGGGGCCGGAAAAAGCGGCCCTGCTGGAGAGCCCCAACAATATTTTAGGCATTGAATACTGCAAGAGCCTGCTGCGGCGGGGCAGTTCTGTCCAGCCTCTGACAGTGCCCCGGGTGGGCGCCGCCCATGACGAGGTGGGGACGGAAGGCCCTATCGCCTCGGCTTCTGCCATCCGTGCGCTGCTGCAGGCGGGAGAGCGGGAGACAGCGCTGAGCCGCATGACCCCTGCCATGAGACAGGCGTATGAGGAAGAAGAAGCTGCCGGACGGGCTCCGGTATTGCGGGAGACCTGCGAACGGGCGATCCTGGCCCGGCTGCGGTCCATGACGGCGGCGGACTTCGCCGCCTTGGACGAAGGGCGGGAGGGCCTGGGAAACCGGCTGTACGATGCCAGCCGCACCGCCGCAAGCGTTGCGGAGGTGCTGGAAGATGCCAAGACAAAGCGGTATGCCTATGCCCGCCTGCGGCGGATGGTGCTGTGGGCCTATCTGGGTCTGACACCCGCTGATTTTCCGGCGGAGGTGCCTTATCTGCGGGTACTGGCTGCCAACGCCAAGGGACGGGAATTGCTGGCCCGGATGCGGAAGACGGCGGTGGTACCTGTGCTGACGAAGCCCAACCATGTGCGGCGGATGAGTGCTGAAGCCCAGAAATTGTTTTCCCTGGAGGCCCAGGCTGCCGACCTGTATGCCCTGGCGTATCCCGAACTGTCTGCCGCCTTCGGAGGCGGCGCCTGGAAAGAGGGGCCTGTGATCGTATAGCCCCCATTGAAAGGAGAAACGACCCATGATAAAGCTGATGGCCCTGCTGCTGACGCTGATCCTGACAGCCTGCGCGCAGACTTCCATGCTGGACGTCAAACAAGCGCCGCCTCCGGCTGTGGCCCCTGCCCCGGAACCGGTACACTTTACCGTGGAGACCAGGGAGTGGACGGACAGCGCGTTAGCGGAGGATGGGACGCTCCTGGCGGAGTATCGGTTCACACTGCCGGTGTTGTCGGTGTGCCGGGAGGACGGCACGGAGGTGACTGCGGCGGAGAATGCGGCAGAGCAGAAGGCGCTGGAGGCCGCGGCGGCCTTCAATGAGAAGTTTGACAAGTGGGCCGCTGCCGAGGAATTCGGCGAGGTCGTGGAAGGTGCGGCGGAGTATCTTGACATGTGCCGGGAGTGGGAGATGGACTGGGGCGGTCCCTATACCCTGGGCTTGGACTGCACTGTCTACCAGACGGAGCAGCTGGTCAGTGTGGCCGGGACGTATTACAGTTATACCGGCGGCGCTCACTCTAATACATATCTCCTGGGCTGGAACTTTGACCTGGATACCGGGGAGTTTTTTAACGCCAAGGCCTTGTCAGACGGTACCGCCCTTCAGGACTACGTGGCGGAGGAACTGACCGTACAGGCTTGCAGCCGGGCGGCGGAAGCGGACATGGCACCCACGGAGATGTTCTGGGAGGAGTATGAGACTGTTATCGCGGATTGGAGCAGCTACGCCGTCTCCTTTGACGAATCGGGCATGACGGTGGCGTTTTCACCCTATGAGCTGGCCTGCTACGCCGCCGGGCCCCAGGAGTTTACCATTTCCTATGAGAAGCTGACACCTCATCTGAATCAGAATGGACACCGCGTGTTGGGGGCGGTTCAATAGAGCATGGGAGCCACGGGCCGGAAGGCCTGTGGCTTTTTGCTTGACATACATAGTAATTCTATGTATAATAAGCATAGAAAATCTAGGTATGAGGAGGCTGCCATGAAAAAGAAGAGCATCGATCACACGAAACTGCTGGTGCTGTCCCTGTTGTCAGGCGAGGATATGTACGGTTACCAGATGATCGTGGAGCTGGGGCGGCGGTCCAACCGCACCTTTGAAATGAAGGAGGGGACGCTGTACCCTGTCCTCCATGGGCTGGAGAAGGACGGATATGTGGAGGCCTACCAGCAGGAGGCCCCCACGGGCCGGGTGCGGAAATACTACCACCTGACCCGGAAGGGCGGCGCGGCGCTGAAGACCGAGGAGAAGGCCTGGGAGACTTATTCCGGCGCCGTCAATGCCGTGCTGCGGAGCAGCGCGGGGCTGAACCTGGCGTGATATGGACAGGCAGACCTATGTGGAGCAGGTTCTGGCGAACCTGCGGCGGGTGACGCCCGGCGAGCGGGCGGCCATCCGGGACGAGATCGACGGACATATCGAGGATCACATCTGTGACTTGCTGGACCTGGGCTATTCCCCGGAATTGGCGGAGGAGCGGGCTATGTCCTTCATGGGCGACCCGGTGGAAGTGGGGAAGGAGTTGGATAAGCAGTATCCCCTGCGGTGGCTGGTGCTGGGGCGTGTGGCCCTGGTGCTGACGGCTATGATGTGTGTGATGGCTGTATTTGGGTTCGGGATATTGTCTCACCTCTGGTGGAGCCTGGAGGCCCGCATCGTCACGGACGCGGTTGCAAGTGATTTTCCTGAGGAGAATCGGCAGGAGGTGGACATCCGGGTGCCTGTTGGCAACGACATTCTGCGGATTTACCGTGTGGCGACGGGAAACAGGGATGGGCAGCTTGTGGCGGAGGTGGCCATGTGCGCTTACGACCACATCCCCGGTGGCATCGTGTCTGAGCTTTTGCTGCCGAATGTGGAGCTGACGGACCAGCGGGGAAATCAACCGGAATGGGGGAACCATGGTGCCAGGGGAAAAAGTAACTGGGGCGCTGATTATAAGGTCAAGTATATTGACATTGAACCGGGAGATACCCATGTGACATTGACCTATGACCGCTTTGGAGAATATGCATCCGTCCGGGTGCCGCTGACAGGGGAGGATGTAGTGTGAAAGGGGAGACAAAGCGGATACATCTTCCATCCAGAAAGCGGACAGCCCTGCGGCGCACCGCCATCGCGGCGGCTGTCATTTTCTGCGTGAACTTTTTCATGCATATCGGATTGCTGCTGCCCATCCAGGCCATCTGGCAGCTGGAGGAGCGGGAGGGCGCCCGACACACCTCCGTGGTTACCCGGGACTGGGCACCGGAGATTCACAAGACTCATCTGGTGTATCTGACGGAGAATGACGAGACTACCCTGTTCGGCAGTACATACCTGAGCGTCTATGGCTGGTTTGCAGGCTTCAGCGTGGCTTTGGACTGCTCGGAGGAGGCGCCGCTGTATGCGGGGCGCTCTTATATGAGCCGGGACGATGGCAGGATTATGTATTTTTTCGGCAGGGTGGATGACCCGGCCATTGAGACGGTAGAAATCAGCCTCCGGTCCCAGGAGTGGAACGAGGCGGCCCAGGCACCGCTCTACCGCGAGATACGCTGCCTGACTACGGAGGATTTTCTGGAAAAGGAGGGGCGGCGGTACTTCCTTTTGCGGGATAGCGGCGAATGGGACAACGAAACATGTTCCCCGCCCTGGCCCATTGCCATTGGATATGACAGTGCCGGAAACGAGGTGGCCCGTGTGGACATCAAGCAGGGAAACGCTTCCCATTTTGGATAAGACAAGGCCCCGGGCGTTTGCCCGGGGCCGCAGCTTGTCGAAAAA
>SAMEA3663263__coassemble_190_pt1 | contig 18298 bp, 20 predicted proteins | sample SAMEA3663263__metabat2_high_PE_031 | metagenome-assembled genome bin SAMEA3663263 (sample SAMEA3663263) | pig gut metagenome | biome: pig gut; feature: pig-associated habitat; material: faeces | place: China | collected 2013 | reverse complement strand
AGGAGAGGATAACGGAGTCAAAGTATTTGTCCAGACCGTCCTCTTCCAGCCAGTCGGGAACCTCGTTCTCGCCGATCAAATTGGAGATAATGCCCAGCTTGTAGCCCCGTTCGTGGAGACCCTTGATGACCTCCACACCGCCGTCCACGACGACGCGGCGGCCCTTGGTCTGACGATACTGGAAGCTCAGTTCGTGGCAGACCTGCTTGATGCGGACCGGGTCATAGTCGGGCAGCAGCCACTTGCACCACAGTTCCTCGTCACCGGATTCCTTGAACTCGCTCAAAGCCCACTTGCGGTAGGGCTCATAGCGATCCTCAATCATCTGGAAAAATTCCTCGTAGGGCATATCGGTGCCGGCAATCTCCGCCATCTTACGGCGGGCGTGTTTCATATAGGGTTCATCCATCAGGGCGATGCGAAGCGTGCCGCCCAGGTCAAAGAATACTGCTTTGTAACGCTTGTTATCCATGGGTAGAAACCTCCTGTTTCTTGATTACCGCTCAGACGCGGGTGGGGAAGAGGTCCAGCAGATCGCTGAGATTCTCGATGAGGTAGTCACAGGCCGCGCGCATGGTTTCCGTCCGGCCCTTCTTGGGGTCGTCAATGAGAATCATGCAGCCGAAGCCGGCGGCACGGGTGCCCTCCACGTCCCGGTCGGGGTTATCGCCGATGTAAGCGCAGCCAGCCTCCGGGGTGCCGCAGCAGCGGCAGGCCAGGTGATAGATGGCGGGGTCGGGCTTCCGCAGCCGCACCTTGGAGGAGAGAATGGTAGTGGTGAAGCAGTGGGAGATACCCTCCTCGATCATCCAGTCGGTGATCTCCGACTCCGTGATGGTGTTGGCGATGATGCCCAGCTTGTAGCCCCGGCGGTAAAGCTCCTCGATGGTGTCCACGGTGTCGAACCGGGTCAGGCGCTTGCCGTTGGTGCCGTCTCGCCAAAGAGTGGTCAGCTCCTGGGCGTGGGCGGCCACATACTCACCGTCCACATCCGGCAGCATAATCTGCTGCCAGAACTCAATCTCGGGATAATCCAGCAGAGCAACCTTGGAGACTTCCCGGTAGGCGTCATAGCGGCCCTTCAGCTTCTTGTAAAAGACCTCCGGGTCCTCGTCGCTCTTTGCCATCTCCGCCAGTTTCCGGCGGCCCTCCGCAATGAACGCGGGATTCTTGTCCGTTACCCGCAGCGTGCTGCCGATGTCGAAAAAGATGGTTTGAATATCAGACAGTGCCATTCAATCACCCGCGGGCGGGGAAGATGTCCAGCAGATCACTCAGCTTGGTAATGACATGATCGGGAGTGAACTCCTTGCCGGTGGCCTTCTCCATGTTCAAGGTGTCGGGCTCATCGATACGGATCATCATGCCGAAGCCGGCGGCCTGGGTGCCCTCCACATCGCGGACGGGGTTATCGCCGACGTAGGCACAGTTGGCCTCGGGAGTGCCGATGCAGCGGCAGGCCAGGTGATAGATGTCGGGATCGGGCTTGCGGAGACGAACCTTGGAGGACAGGATGGTGGTCTTGAAGCACTGGGCCACGCCGTCCGTAGCCATCCAGTCGGGGATCTCGGTCTCAGTGACGGTGTTGGCGATGATGCCCAGGGTGTAACCGCGGGCGCACAGCTCCTTCAGGGTAGCTACGGCATCGGGACGGGCCACGCGGCGGCCGTCGTGATCGCGCCACAGGCGGGTCAGGCGGGCTGCATTGGCGAAGATCATGTTGGGATCATAGTCAGGCAGCATGAACTGGGTCCACAGCTCGCCCTCAGAAACATCCAGCAGAGAGGTCTTGGACAGCTTACGGTAGACCTTCCACCGCTCCTCCAGCTTGGCGAACAGCTCGTCATGGGTCTCCTTGGTTTGGATCAGCTCCATCAGGTCGGCCTCGGCCTTGTCGATGAAGGCCTGGTCCTTTACCACGATGCGGAGAGTGTTGCCAACGTCGAAAAAGATTGTCTTGATGTCGGGAGTCATACTGTTTATCCTCCTTAAAAATATAAATGTCTTGTTTTGTTGATTGTTGATATGTCACCGGGCATTGAAAGCGCGGATGATACCGGGGATCTCTGCCAGATCATGGATCAGAACATCCGGCGCCAGGCCGGTGCCGGCAAAGGCGGTGTCCCGGTGGGCGATTGATGGGTTGCTGATCTGGATGGAAAGAGCCATGCCGGCGTTGCGGCACCCCAGTACATCCCGGGAAAGCGTATCGCCCACATAGGCCATTTCGCCGCAGGGAACGCCGCAGGCCGCAGCGGCCTTTTCAAAGATGGCGGCGTCAGGCTTACGGATGCCGGCAGTGGAGGACAGGATGACACAGCTCATCAGGTCCGCAATGCCGTAGTCCTCCAAAATCCGGGGAACAAAGGTGGTGGAAATAATGTTGCTGATGATACCAATTTTCAGCCCTTCCCTGTGGAGAGCGCGGATGGTCTCCCGCATATTGGGCCGGGGGACATTTTGCACCCGGATGGCATCGTACATCCAGGACAACTCCTCCGACACAGGCATCAGAAGCTCCTCGCTGAGCTGGAAATCTTTTAAGTAGTATTCACTCCAGATCTTCGCACTGGGAAGTTCCAGCCGGGTCTGCTCCGACCAGTGCTTGTACGCCTCTGCGTTCTCATGCAGGAGGGGAGCAAGGTTGTCGGCAGTGATGGGGAGCGCGATACCATGGGCGGAGAGAAGATCCAGCGCCCGCTGACAGAAAGCGGTCTCCAACTCCGGGGTGTGGTGGACCTCGTGAAGTGTGCCGCCCACATCAAAAAGAACTGCGCGAATGATAGGCCTCTCCTCCTAACGAAAAACTGCAAACGTTTACGACCTTTTGCTGGTTTTATTCTAATTAAGCGGGGCGACTTTGTCAATATGACAAATGCCAAAGAGTGAGTGAGATTTTCGTTTTTCTGCCCAAAATCGGGAAAAATACAGAATGATATTGACAATGTCAGGAAAATCGTATATGCTTCTAATAAGCAGCCAAGGGGGGAGTTTTGCCCGTGGCTGCAAAAAATAAAGCGGAAACGTTTGCGATTTTCCGCGGTGTAGAGGAGACGGTACCAGTGAAAAGCGTGACTTTGAAAGACGTCGCAAAAGCGGCGGGAGTCTCCTATGCCACGGTTTCCCGCGCCTTGTCGGGAAGCCCTCAAATCGGCAGCGACACCCGGGAGCGTATCATCAAGCTTTGCGATGAAATGGGCTATACCACGAATTATGTGGCCCGCTCCATGGTGATGAAGAAGACCGACCTGATCGGCCTGGTGGTGCCCACCATCGACAACGCATTCATGTCCGAACTGGCTTTTTACGTCGAGATGAGCGCCCGGGCCCACGGATATAACGTGATGCTGTGCAACTCGGGTCCCGACCTGAAACAGGAGAAGACGGTGGTCAAGCTGCTGCTGGGCCGCCAGGTGGACGGTATCCTGATCGTCCCCCAGAGCTCCAAGACCTATGAGAATATCCGCGCTTACACAGATCAGGTGCCCACGGTCTTCATGTCGGAGAACCTGCGTGACCAGCCCCAGAGCTATGTGGCCGCAGACAACACCCGGGGCGCCTACATTGCTACGAAATATCTTTATGAGCTGGGGCACCGGAACATCCTGTACTTCGGCCGCCGCCACACCACCACTCACCAGCTCCGTGCGGAGGGATACATGAAGGCCTGTCAGGAGCTGGGCCTCCAGCAGCAGTTCCTGGACAGCGAATATTCCCGCTCCTCCATCGCCAACGGATACGAGATGGCCAGAGATCTGTTTTCCAAACCCATTGATTACACCGCTATTTTCGCCTCCACGGATTCCAGTGCCCTAGGTATCCTGCGGGCGGCGGACGAGCGGCACATTGATATCCCCGGCCAAGTCAGCCTGATCGGCTTTGATAACATTCCCTCCACGGCGCTGCCCCGTATTGAGCTGACTACCATCGACCAGCCAAAGCGGGAGATCGCGATTCAGGCTGTGGATATGCTGCGGGACAAGATCGAAAACGGCACGCAGGGCTATGTCCATCAGATCCTGCTGCCTACTCTTGTTAAACGTGGGACCTGCAAGGCATTGGATTGATCGCAAATCATGGGACGCCCGGTGAAAAACCGGGCTCCTGTTATGAAAAAGGAAGTAGATACATATGAACGGTTACCTGTATGATCCCCATACCCATACGGCGGAGACCAGCAAGTGCGGCCACCTGTTTGCTGCCGAGGTAGTGGACCGCTATGTGCGCAACGGTTTTTCCGGCCTGGTGGTTACCGACCACCTTCATCCCGAGTACCTGTCCCGGATCGATACCCAGCACAACTGGGATATGGTCATGGACCACTACCTGACCGGCTACCATGCTTCCAAGAAGCGGGGCGACGAAGTGGGCCTGGATGTCATCTTGGGCGCTGAGTTCCGGTTCCCGGAGAACGATAACGACTATCTGGTTTACGGCATCGACGAGCAGTGGCTCCGTTCCAACCCGTACGCCTGCTGTATGAGCGCCCAGGAGTTTTATGACAAGTACCATAACGAGGTGCTTATCATCCACGCTCATCCGTTCCGGAAGGGCAGCGCTCCGGTCCAGGAGACTGCTATCCATGGTGCGGAGATCATCAACGACAATCCTCGCCATGAGAACAACAACGACAAAGCGCTGGCCATGTGCCGCCGCCATCCCGAATATTACCGCCTGGCGGGCTCTGATACCCACCGGAACGGCGATGAGGCCCGTGCGGGCGTCATTCTGCCGGAACGGGTTAAGGATTCCCGCGCCTACAAGCATATGATCGAAACGCTGCAATTCCAGCTGTGGTGTCCGGAGTTCCCCGAAGTTCTGGAGGCCGACGCTGAGATGCGAAAGGAGAATAACAAATGAGCCAGTTTGAATCCCTTATTATCGGCGAGATCGCGGAAGATACTAATGTAGACTATGACGGTACTACCATCCAGGCCATCGGCGGCGCGGTGTATTACTCCGGATTTGCCGCAGCCAACATCGGCCACAAAATCGCGGTGCTGCCCAAGGCGGACACCACGAAGGTGGACCTGAAGGCCGCTTTCGCCAAGGCTCCCAACATCACCGTGTTCCCCGTCCACAGCACCCATTCCTTTGTCACTAAGAACGTTTATCACACCCCTGACCGGGAGCGCCGCACCTCCACTGTGGACAGCGTGATTGACCCCTACAAGCCCTGCGAGGTCCCGGAGGAGATCGACGCTAAGATCTGGCATCTGGCCGGCCTGGTGGGCGGTGATATCCCCGATGAGATGATCCCCTATGCTGTGTCCCGGGGCGCCATGGTGGCCGTGGATGTGCAGACCATGCTGCGCTGGGCCGAGAACGGCGGCATGGTGTACCATGACTGGGCTGCCAAGAAGGAAATGCTGCCCTACATCCGCTTCCTCAAGACCGACGCCGCCGAGGCGGAGATTCTGACCGGCACCGACGACCGGGTGGCCGCCGCCAAGATGCTGGGGCGCCAAGGAGATCCTCATCACCCACAACAGCGAAGTCCTGGTCTACGACGGCAAGGAGATCTACACCTGCCCCATCAAGGCCCGGAACCTATCCGGACGTACCGGCCGGGGTGATACCACCTTCGCATGCTACATCAACGAGCGTCTGACCAAGGATATCCCCACCTCCCTCAAGACCGCCACGGCGCTGGTGTCCCTGAAGATGGAGACTCCCGGCCCCTACATGGGTACCCGTGAGGACCTGGACGCCTATATGAAGGAGTTTTTCTGATTTCCGGTTTTCGTGCATCAAACAGGCACCGCTTTGGCGGTGCCTGTTGTGTTTTTTCGGAGAGCGTGATACCATGAATAAAAAGGGGGCAGGGCTTTGAAAAAGAAGATTATCATTGGTTTGTTAGTCCTAGCTGTCCTGGCGGTGGCATGGTGTGCCATTCCGCACCCACTGGTGGGAGCCAGCTATCAGCTGGACTATATTGATTACCATGAATACCACGGGGAAACCATCCATTACCATGATGAGAGCTCCAAAGCGGAGCGGGAGGAGATTGAAGCCCTGCTCCGTACCTACAAGCGCAGCGCGGTACCTGTCCCGCTCCGGGGGTGGTTCGGAGATGATTATATCCATCTGACCGGCGGCAACGGCCACCGTCCCCTGCACATCCTCCTCTCTGACGGCAGTGGAGGCGGAAAACCATGCTATATGCTCTATACCTCCGCCGAAAAGGGAGGATATCCTATCCAGGATGGCGAAAAGCTGTTGAAAGAGCTTTTGGCTATGCTCGAAGAATGAATGAAACGTGCCTGCCCACAGGCAGGCACGTTTTTGCTCTCAAACGACACAGGACCCGCGCCTCTGCCAAAGCGCGGGTCCTGTGCCATAGAAGGAAAGGAGAAACAGTAACGCAAATCAGATTTGCGCTGCGGGGGAAACAGAATCAGAGCTTGACCACGATATCCAGCAGGATGTCGGCGCTGAAATCGCCCTTGTCCGCGGCGTGGTTCATGTGATTGTAGATCTCACGGTATTTCAGAATCTTCTTGATGTCATCGGCCTCAAACAGCTCCGCAATAGACTGATGGAACTGGACATTCAAAGCATTTTCCAGCTTCTTGACCTTGGTGGCCTCCACGGCAACACCGGCATGGTCCTTCTCCAGCTTCTGCATGCACACCAGCAAGCCGTCCGCCATCTGAAGCAGCGTCCGGGCCATGGCCAGCAAATGATCGTCGGGCGTGATATCGTAGATACGGGCTTCCTTCACCGTGGTCCAGGCGTAATCAGCCAGATCATCGATGGAGGTAGAGAGACGGTACAGGTCGTCCCGGTCAATGGGAGTGATGAAAGTACGGTTGATATCGTCCACCAGTTCCCGGCGAATATCGTCCGCTTCCTTTTCCTTGACCTTGACGAAATCACCCTTTTCCTGGGTGGGATCCTCACAGAAAGCGCAAAGGGCTTCCACAGCGTCGCGAATGACCTGTGCCTGCCGAATCAAAAGAGCGTAGAAATTGAGACTTTCTTTCCGTTTAAACATCGTGTAACGCACCTCTTTGTCAGAAAATCATAGCGAATACGAAGTATAGGATGGCACCCAGCGTGCCGGCGATGGGAATGGTAATGAACCAGGAGGTCAGGATTTTGCCCGCCACGTTCCAGTGTACGGCCTTGTACCGCTCAGCAGAACCGACGCCCATGATGGAAGAGGAGACGATCTGGCTGGCGGATACGGGAGCGCCCAACATAGAAGCGGACAGGATCACCGCACCGGCGGTGAGCTGAGAGGCAAAAGAGTGAATGGGCTGCACCTTGTAGATGCCGGTGCCCACGGTCTTGATGATCTTGAAGCCGCCGAAAGCGATGCCGCAGGACAGGCACAGCGCGGCGCAGGCGATGGCCCACACAGGGATGGAATCCACATTGCCACCGTAGATGCCTAGCAGGATCATCACAATACCGATGGATTTTTGGGAGTCGTTGAAGGAGTGGTTAAAGGCAAGGAAGGTCATATTGAACCACTGTGCATAGGTAAAAAATTTGTTGATGCCTACACTTGCGTGCCGCGTCAGCAGCAGGAGGAGCTTTAGGATCAGAAAGCCTACCACGAAGCTGATAGCGGGAGTCAGGAAGATCATCAGCACCACGCGACCCCAGAAGTAGCCCCAGGAGATTGCTTTAGTGCCAAAAGCTGCGAGGCCAGCTCCTACCACGCCGCCGATCAGCGCGTGGGAAGAGGAGGCGGGGATCCCGAATCGCCAGGTCGTAATGTTCCACAGGATCGCGGCCAGGATCCCCGCCGTAATGAAAGCGAGCGCAGTGCTACGCGCGCTTGGGTCGGTGTAGAAAGCCTCACCGACCAACTTCTTGATGGTATCGGATACACTGGAGCCGACTACCAGCATCGCAAAGGGGGAGAGAACCTCCACGACGGCAGCCCAGGCCAGCGCCGGGTACGGTTTCATGGAGCGGCTGGCGATCAGGGTGGCGACAACATTGCACCCATCGTGAAAGCCGTTCACATATGTAAATACAAAGACCAATGCGGTCAGTATCCAGAAGGACGGTGCCATAGGTACTTTTACACATCCCTTCCAAAAGATAAAATTGTGCCGATTACGCAAACGTTTTCGAAAAAGGCGGAAATAAAAACCCAGGGGGTTTTCCCTTGAGATGTACATATTATGTATGAAAGTTTCCTAAAAGTCAAGTGGTCAAAGATAAGTTCGACATTTAGAACAAGTATTTTGCAAAAAGCTGGGCGCTTTCACGAAAGAAAGTACAAACGTTTGCGTAAAAATCAAAAATCCTAAAAAACAAAAAGACGCCTCATGCTTGGGGCGTCTCAGACTGTCAGCAGGACCGGAGATGCCGCGGGGTCAGATAGACCGGGCAGGCACCTCGGACAGCTCCCGCAGTGCCTTGATCTGAATGGGGATGGCGCAGGCCAGAGTCAGGATATCGGAGACCATCTGGGTCATCTGGATACCGGTCAGCCCCAGGAGGTGAGACAGAATCCATACCAGAGGGATAAAGAAGATGCCCTGCCGGGCCATGGCCAGGAAAGTGGCGGGACCGGTACGGCCAATGGTCTGGAGCATCATGTTGCTCATCACCACCCAGCCGTGGAAGCAGAAGGTGACACACTGGAACCGCAGGGCGGTAGCACCGATGGAGACTACCTCCGGGCTGTCCCGGAACAAGGCCACCAGCTGGGGAGCAAAGACGACCCCCAACGCGCCTACGGCGAAGAGGAACGCGGTAGAGCTTTTGACGCAGAACCAGAATCCTTTTTTCACACGGTCATAGAGCTTAGCACCGTAGTTAAAGCCGCATACCGGCTGGAAGCCTTGGCCGAAGCCAATCATGGCGGAGGCACCGAACATCATGATGCGCTGCACCACGCCCATGGCGGCGATGGCGGCGTCGCCGTAGGGCTTGGCTGCCAGATTCAGGCAGATGGTGGCCGCGGAGGCCAGACCCTGCCGGGCCAGGGAGGGCAAGCCGCCCCGGATGATCTGGGAGTAATAGGACCATTTTAGCTGCACCCGGGAGATGTGGATCTGCAAGTTTCCGCCCCGGGAGCAGCCCGCCAGCAGCAGGCAGAAACTGACGAATTGGCTGATGATGGTGGCCAGGGCCGCTCCGGCTACGCCCATGTCCAGCCCGAAGATCAGCAGGGGATCCAGGGCGATGTTCAGCACGGCGCCGCTGGTGATACCCACCATGCCGTAGACGGCGCTGCCCTGGAAGCGGAGCTGGTTGTTCAGCACCAGAGAGGCGGTCATCCACGGCGCGCCGATGAGGATGATGCGCATATAGGCCTTCGCGTAGGGCAGGATGGTGTCCGTGGAGCCCAGCAGATAGGCCAGCGGTTCCAGAAAGAACTGGCCCAGAATACAGAGGAGCAGACCCACACCCAGAGCGGAGAAAAACCCGGTGGCTGCCATGTTGGAGGCGTCATCGAAGTTCTGTTTTCCCAGTTCCCGGGAGATGAAGTTGCCGCTGCCGTGACCGAAGAAAAAGCCGATGGCCTGGATAACAGCCATCAGGGAAAAGACCACGCCCACAGCGCCGGTAGCGGCATCGCTGTCCAGTTTTCCCACGAAAAATGTATCCGCCATATTGTAAAAGGAAGTGACCAGCATACTGATGATGCAGGGAAGAGCCAGCTGGCAGATCAGTCTGCCTACGGGTTCCTCTGTCATTTTGTGGAATTTTTGCTCTTGCTTTTCGTCCATATCTCTGACCTCAAACGTTTTCGTTTTATTAAAATAGTATATCACACTTTCAAAAAAAGGAAAGTGACACTTTTACAGCACCGGCGATAAATGCTTCGCCGGAGGACGGCCTGTCCAAAGCCGTACTGGCCGCTGAGGCGGGAACTGAGACTTGGCGCTGACCGGAACAGCCCCTGCCGCATAGAATATACCGTGCCCGACCTGTCGGGCACAATATCCAGGAAATGAGGGGGATCGTTTTGCATATCAGTGAAGCCTATGAGCATGAGCCCATTCTGCCCTACCAGCCGGAAGATTCCTGTCCGGTGAACAGCTGCAATAAGACCGCCGCCCAGTGCGTGGAGGTCACCGCTCCGGTGACGCTGACGCCTACCGCCGAGGTGGGGAGCATCAGCCTTGCCTGCCAGGGCGCGCCAGACGTGGACTGCGTGACGAACGGTAAGGGGGCCAGCTGTACCCTGACCATTACACAGAAAGTCTGCGTTTCCATACCTGTTCGCTTCGGCGTGACCATGGATTCCGATGACCCGACCATCGCCTGTGCGGACGGAAGCTGCACCAGATGCGGTGACTGACACAAGACGCTCAGGTGCGATCAGGCGCAAACATCGGACCCGCCGGGATATCCCGGCGGGTCCGACGTCTTTTGAGCAATTTTGACTGTGAATTCGGCCTTGAAACGGGCGTGTCGGATGGGGTATACTTGGATTGAAAGACAAACCGTGAAACCGAACGGAAAAAAGTAACAGAAAGGATGATTTTATATGACCGCGTATCCCGAGATGACCGCTGAAGAGCGCAGGGCGGAATATGCCCGCCTGCAAAAGGAATTTGATGACCTGAAGGCCCGGGGACTCAGCCTGAACATGGCCCGGGGCAAGCCCGGCAAGGCACAGCTGGACCTGGTGAGCGATATTTTTGGCCTGATGCAGAAGTCGGAGGACTATGTGTCCGACGGCATCGACGTCCGCAACTACGGCGAGATGACCGGCCTGCCCGCCGCCAAGCGCCTGTTTGCCGACATCCTGGGCTGCAAGCCCGAGCAGGTGTTCGTGGGCGGCAACGCCAGTTTGCAGCTCATGTACGACACGATCTCCAAGGCCTACACCCACGGTCTGCTCCACAGCGAGCGGCCCTGGTGCCGTGAAGAGAAGGTGAAGTGGTTGTGTCCCGCCCCCGGCTATGACCGCCATTTCAAAATCACCGAGTCCTTCGGCTTTGAGCTCATCACCATCCCAATGACCGAAAACGGCCCTGATATGGACGCCGTGGAGGAAGCTGTTAAAGACCCCACCGTCAAGGGTATCTGGTGCGTACCCAAGTACTCTAACCCCGACGGCATCATCTATTCTGACGAGACCATCCGCCGCATGGCGTCTCTGAACCCTGCCGCTCCCGATTTCCTGATCATGTGGGATAACGCCTATTGCATCCATGAGTTCGAGGGTGACTATGTGGAGTTCCCGGACATCCTCAGCGAGTGCGAGAAGGCCGGACATCCCGATATGGTCTTTGAGTTTGCCTCCACCTCCAAGGTGACCCTGCCCGGCGCGGGCATCTCCTGCTTTGCCACCTCCGAGGCCAATATGGAATATATGAAAAAACTGCTGACCGTCCAGGTCATCAGTTTCGACAAGGTGAACCAGCAACGCCATGTCCTGTACCTGAAGGACAAGGCCCATACGCTGGAGCTGATGAAGAAGCACGCCGCCATCATGGGCCCCAAGTTCCGGGCTGTGGTGGATACCCTGGATAAGGAGATCGCGCCTTTGAATATCGCCACCTGGCGGCGGCCCAAGGGTGGCTACTTTGTGTCCCTGAACGCCATGCCCGGCACCGCCAAGCGGACCCTGGCATTGTGCAAGGAGGCCGGTGTCACCATGACGAATGCCGGCGCCACCTTCCCCTACGGCAAGGACCCCCAGGATAGCAACATCCGTATTGCCCCGTCTCTTCCTCCCGTGGAGGAGTTGGAGCAGGCCATCGCCGTGTTCTGTGTCTGTCTGAAAATGGCGGCCCTGGAGAAACTGGGCGTATGAGATACTACGGAGCCGTCTACCGCCCCCCCTCCGAGGCGTATAGCCTCATCGTCCAGGTAACCTACGGATGCAGCCATAATACCTGCGCCTTTTGCAGCATGTACAAGGAAAAGCGGTTTGCCCTGCGTCCCCTGGACGAGGTGCTGGAGGATTTCCACATCGCCCGCCAGACCTATCGTCATGTGGACAAGGTGTTCCTGGCAGACGGCGACGCTCTGGTGCGGAAGGCCAGCGAGCTGTACACCATTCTGGATACCATCCGGGAGCTGTTCCCGGAGTGCCAGCGGGTCACCAGCTACGCCTCCCCGGCCAGCATCCGCATCCGCACCGACGAGGAGCTGCAGACCCTCCGGGCAAAGGGACTGACCATGGTCTACATGGGGCTGGAGTCCGGCTGCGACGAGGTCCTGAAGCTCATGCGGAAGGGCCACATGAGCGACGAGATTGTGGCCATGGGCCAGAAGGTTCGCCGGAACGGTATCGCCCTGTCCGTCACGGCCATCACCGGCCTGGGCGGCCCGGAGTTGCTGGAGCAGCACGCCATCGAGACCGCCAAGGCGTTCAACGCCATGAACCCGGAGTATATCGGGATGCTGACGCTGATGGTGGAGCCGGGCACGCCCCTGTACGATTGGGTGCGCGACGGAAAATTCCAGCTTCTGACCCAGCCCCAGGTGCTCCGGGAGACCCGATTGCTGGTGGAGAACCTGGACAGCCCCGGCAGCGTGTTCCGCATGAACCACGCCAGCAACTACCTGGTGCTGAAGGGCACCCTGAACCAGGATAAGGAGGTCATGCTCCGTACCATCGACGCGGCGGAGCACGACCTGAGCCGTCTGCGGCCTGAGGAATGGCGGGGCCTTTAAGGGGGAGAAGAACATGCGGGGCAAAGGAAAGTGGATCGCCGGGACTATCCTGCTGCTGGCGGTGGTCGTTGGCAGATACCTGTATCAACGGGACCAAAATGCCCGCTATCCGCTGGATTTTGACTTGAATCAGGTAGAGACGGTGACTTTGAGCAACATTGCTGCCACGCTTACGCTGACGGAGCCGGAGGATGTTTCTGCCGTGTACGGTGCCCTGGAGCGGATGCGTGTCACGGGGGAAGCGGAGCAGGATAACGACATCCCCCTGGGCAATCAGGTGTATATCCTGAAGTTTTCTCTGAAAGAAGGAGGCGGCCGTATGTTCCGGTATGACCAGAGAAGCGGCGGAACCGGCGGAGGGACTCTTTTCCGCAGCGGGCATCCGGCCTGTGAGGTGCGCCGCCTGAACCTGTTGGAATTGTGGAAAGACCTCAGCGGCGACTATCCACCGCATCCCTGACATAAAAGCATTATAAAAATGGACGCCTCCCCGGCGTCCATTTTTCTCAATACAGCAAAAAACATCGAGTAAGGAGCCCTCTGACTCTGGTAGGATATGTGCGAGGAGGTAGCGGGATGAAGGAACAAATCTTGGCGGTCCAGCGGATGCAGGACCATATCGAAGCCCATTTGGAGGAGAACATTACCCTGGCGGACCTGGCCCGAGTGTCGCTGTACTCTCCCTGGTACTCCTACCGGCTGTTCCGGGACTACACGGGATTGACCCCGGCGGACTACATCCGCCGTCTGCGGCTGTCTCGGTCAGCCATGCGGCTGAAGCGGGGAGATTGCCGGGTGACGGACGTGGCCCTGGACTTCGGCAGCGTGGACGGCTATCAGCGAGCCTTCTACCGGGCTTTCGGCTGCAATCCCGGAGAGTATGCCAGGACGAAAATCCCAATCCCGCTGTTCATCGCCTACGGTGTCAAATTCAGAGAGCTGCGAAAGGAGACAGCAGACATGGAAGCAGTGCAGAGCGTATTTGTCCAGCTGCTGAAAAAGCCCGCCCGCAAGGCGCTTATCAAGCGGGGCGTCCGGGCGGAGGAGTACTTTGCATATTGTGAAGAGGTGGGCTGCGACGTGTGGGGAGTGCTGACCAGCATGGACTCCCTCTGCGGCGAGCCGGTGTGTCTGTGGCTGAAACCGCCCTACCAGAAGCCGGGCACATCCTCTTATGTGCAGGGCGTGGAGGTTCCAACGGATTACGACGGCCCGGCGCCGGAGGAATTCGATTTCATCTCCCTGCCGGAGACGGAGTATCTGGTATTCCAGGGGGAGCCTTTCCGGGAGGAGGACTACGCCCAGGCCATCCTGGCAGTGGAGCAGGCCATGGACCGTTACGACCCGGCCCTCATCGGCTACCAATGGGATGACAGAGAGCCCCGTATTCAGCTGGAGCCCCGGGGCCAGCGCGGCTATATCGAACTGCGGGCGGTGCGCCCCCTGTGAAAAAAGCATCCCGGCTGATAGAAGTCAGCCGGGATGCTTTTTTCATAGCAGGCATTTCAAGCGGCTCAAAGAAAAGGGCGGCTGCCTGTACCTCGGGAGCTGTCAACCGGGGAACCGGCCGCTCACTGTAAAAAAACCGGCCCGGAGGTTTTCCTCCGGGCCGGTTCGGCGTCTTGCGGAAAGACAGGATCAGAATTTCTTGTCGATGGCGGTGTCGCAGTAAGCGCAGCGATAGGTGTGCTTCTCTGCGTCGCTGAGGACAAAGACGGCGTCCAGCTGGGACTCAGCCACAGTGATGCAGCGGGGGTTCTTGCAGTGGATGATGTTCACCAACTTGTGGGGCAGCTCCAGGTGCTTCTTCTCCACCCGCTTGCCGTCCCGGATGATGTTGACGGTGATGTGGGAATCGATGTAGCCCAGAACATCCAGATCCAGGTCCAGGGGGGAGTCAATCTTGATGATGTCCTTCCGGCCCATGTGCTCGCTGCGGGCGTTCTTGATGATGGCCACGGAGCAGTCCAGCTCGTCCAGATGCAGATACTTGTAGATGTCCATGCTCTTGCCGGCCTGGATGTGATCCAGGACCACGCCGTTTTGGATGCTGTCGATATTCATAAGTCGTACCCTCCTATCAGACCTCAATGCCCAGCAGCTTCAGAATCAGGGCCATGCGGATGAACTTGCCGTTTTTGACCTGTCTCCAGTAAGCGGCGCGGGGATCCTTGTCTACTGCCACGGAAATCTCGTTGACGCGGGGCAGGGGATGCAGGATGGACAGGTCGGGCTTGGCGCTGGCCAGCTTCTCCGGGGTCAGGATGTAGCTGTCCTTCAGGCGGAGGTAATCCTCCTCGTTGAAGAACCGCTCCTTCTGAACGCGGGTCATGTACAGAATGTCAAGCTGGGGCATGACGGACTCCAGATCGGTGGTCTGGGTGTAGGGGATGCCCTTCTTCTTCAGGGCCTCTTCCTTGACGTAACGGGGCAGCTTCAGCTCGGTGGGAGAGATCAGCACGAAGTTGATGTTCTCATACCGGCTCAGGGCGTTGACCAGAGAGTGGACGGTGCGGCCGAACTTCAGGTCGCCGCAGAAGCCCACGGTGAAGTTATCCAGGCGGCCCTTTTCGCGATGGATGGTCAGCAGGTCAGTGAGGGTCTGGGTGGGGTGGTTGTGGCCGCCGTCGCCGGCATTGATGATGGGCACATCGGATACCATGGAGGCGGCGAAAGGAGCGCCCTCCTTGGGGTGGCGCATGGCGATGATGTCGGCGTAGCAGCTGACAGTGTGGATGGTGTCGCCCACGGTCTCGCCTTTGGCGGTGGAGCTGGAGTTGGCGGAAGAGAAGCCCAGCACGCTGCCGCCCAGAGCCAGCATGGCGGACTCGAAGGAAAGGCGGGTACGGGTGGAGGGTTCGAAGAACAGCGTGGCAAGCTGCTTGTGAGCACAAGCATCCTGATATTTCACAGGATTTGCGATGATGTCTTCGGCCGTGGCGATCAGTTGATCGATCTCCTCCACGGACAGGTCGGTGACGTCAATGAGATTTCTAGGCATGATATTTATTCCTCCTCTCAGCCGATCCAGCTCTCATCAGAGGGATCCGCCCGGAACTTTTTGAGACGGGCGATGTCCTCGGGACGGATCTTCCCCTCGTCGGCGGCCACTTCGCAGACCGCGTCGAAATTGGAAAGGCTGTAATTGACAACATCAGCGGCGGCCAGACGGTCCAGACCCTTCTGGAGGCCGTAGGTGAAAATGGACACAATGCCGAGCACTTCGGCGCCGGCTTCCCGCAGGGCCTCGACGACCTCGATGCAGCTTCCGCCAGTGGAGATCAGATCCTCCACAACGACCACCTTCTGGCCCGGCAGCAACTTGCCCTCAATGCGGTTCTGACGCCCGTGGTCCTTGTTGCCGGAGCGGACGTAACCCATGGGCAGGCCCATGAGGTGGCCCACGATGGCGGCGTGGGCGATGCCGGCGGTGGAGGTACCCATCAGGACCTCCACATTGGGAAAGTGCTTGCAGATCAGGTCTACCAGGCCCTCCTCCACGTGAGTGCGGACGGCGGGAGCTGTCAGGGTCAGGCGGTTGTCACAGTAAATGGGGCTCTTGATGCCGCTGGCCCAGGTAAAGGGCTCGTCGGGCCGCAGGAACACGGCACCGATGCTCAGCAGGTCATGGGCAATGGTATGCTCTAAGGACATATCGTTGATCTCCTTTCAAAAATTGACAGACGGAATGGTTATCGCAGCAGCGCGAACAGCAGATACAGTACCAGCATGTGGACCGGATAGAAGGAATAGAAGGCGTATTGCAGAGCTTTTCCGCCGCGGCCCCGCTGACCGTTGTACAGCCAGATGGGCAGCAGGCTAAACACCGCGAAGCCCTGCGTGGGGAAGTCCCAGCCAAGTACCGGGATGGTCATCCCCTTGAAGAACACGATGTTCAGCAGCACCAGAGCGGCGGTCTGGGCCAGCCACGCACCGGGGAAATCCCGCAGGGCGTAGAAGGCCACAACGGTCAGCACGCCCCGCCAGCCATAGTCTACCATGGCGACCAGAGACAGCAGCAGGATTCCGGCCACAGACAGCACACCCCGGAGGACGGCTTTCGCCGTCCGTTCCCGCCGGGTACGGTCAATGGCGCAGCAGGCCAGCAGACCCAGCAGCAGGGTGAACATCACGTTCTGGTGGAAGGGATAAAGCACCGTGCCGCCGTAGATGAGGTCGAAGGGAACCTCCGCGATAAGCCCAAACAGGAACAGCCGCTTGGCGTACCGCTTGCGGTCAGAGGTGTGGGAAAAACCCTCGGAGATTTGAAATGCGAAAATGGGGAATGCCAGGCGGCCAAGATAGGTCATCCAGATGTTCCCGGGTATCAGGGTGGCCCACAGGTGATCCAACAGCATGAGGAACATGGCCAGACCCCGAAGTTGGTTGGCGTTGATGCCGCCGAATGGCTTTCGGCACAGGGGGGAATTATTATACATGGATCACCCGAGAAAGTCTTTCACGGCTCTCCGGTAGGCGGCCACGGGGTCCTCCGCCTGGGTAATGGGACGGCCCACCACGATGTAGTCGCAGCCGGACTTGCCCGCCTTCTCGGGGGTCATGATGCGTTTCTGATCGCCCACGGCGCTGTCCGCGAAACGGATGCCCGGGGTGACGGTGACGAAGTTCTCGCCGCACTTCTCCTTGACGAGAGCGGCCTCCAGGGGAGAGCACACCACGCCGTCCAGGCCGGAATCAGCGGCGTTTTTGGCGTAGGACATGACAGTCTCCGCCATGGGCACGTCGATGAGCAGCTCGTTTTTCAGGGCCTCCGCATCGGTGGAGGTCAGCTGGGTGACGGCGATCAGCAGGGGGCGGGTGCCGTCAGGCCGGGTCAGACCTTCCAGGGCGCCCTTCATCATCTCGGAAGCGCCGGCGGCGTGGAGGTTCACCATGTCCACATCCAGCCGGGAGAGGACGCTCATGGCCCGCTTCACCGTGTTGGGGATGTCATGGAGCTTCAGATCCAGGAAAATCTTGTGGCCCCGGGCCTTGATGTCCCGGACGATCTGGGGGCCTTCGGCATAGAACAGCTCCATGCCAATCTTCACAAAGGGCTTCTCCCCGGCAGGGAATTGATCCAGAAAGGCTAAGGTGTCCTCACGGGTGGGGAAATCCAGGGCAATGATAACGTCTTTAGCCATGATGTGCTCCTCCTGTCAGTTCAGAAATATCAGTCACGCCCAGCTTTTCACAGACGCCGGGCAGGTTTTCCACAATGGTCTTGCAGGCGTAGGGGTCTTTCAGGTTGGCGGCGCCCACTTCCACAGCGGCAGCGCCCGCCAGCATCATTTCAACCGCATCCTCGGCGGAGGAAACGCCGCCGCAGCCAATGATGGGAATTTTCACTGCTTCATACACGTCCCACACCATCCGCAGTGCCACTGGGAACACGGCGGGGCCGGAGACGCCGCCGGTACGGTTGGCGATAACAGGCTTGCGGGATTTCAAGTCGATGCGCATACCCAGCAGGGTGTTGATCAGGCACACACCGTCGGCCCCCGCGTCCTCGCAGGCTTTCGCAATCTCCGCAATGTCCGTGACATTGGGCGTCAGCTTCATGAAGACGGGCTTGCTGGTGGCGGCCTTTACCGCTTTTGTCACCTCGGCAGCGGCCTTGGGGTCGCAGCCGAAGTTCTTGCCGCCGGCGTGGACGTTGGGGCAAGAGATGTTGACCTCCAGAATTTTCACCTGC
>SAMEA3663263__coassemble_116_pt1 | contig 25807 bp, 27 predicted proteins | sample SAMEA3663263__metabat2_high_PE_031 | metagenome-assembled genome bin SAMEA3663263 (sample SAMEA3663263) | pig gut metagenome | biome: pig gut; feature: pig-associated habitat; material: faeces | place: China | collected 2013 | reverse complement strand
CCACGCTCGCCGCCACCATCAGGATCACCAGCACATCATATGCCTTGCTGGCATAATCGCGCCGCTCCCCCTGTGCAACGATTTCATACAGGCGTTTCCGTGTCATTTGCTCCCCTTTCCTCAGTGCTCCAGCGGGCCATGATCGCCGCGGCCATCATCCACCGGCCGAAGCTGTTGCTGCTGGACGAGCCTACCACCGCCCTGGATGTGACCATCCAGGCCCAGATTCTGGAGCTTTTGAAAAAGCTGAACCGGGAGTCCGGGATGTCCATGCTGTTCATCTCCCACAACCTGAACGTGGTGCGGAAGCTGTGCCGCCGGGTGGCGGTGATGCAGCGGGGGGTCTTGGTGGAGGAAGGGGATACCGACGAGGTATTCCGCCATCCGCAGCATCCCTATACCCAGCGGCTGATTGCCGCCATCCCCACCCGGAAGCGGAAGGAGGACACTGTATGAACGAAGGACTGGTGCTCTCCGTCTCTCATGTCAGCGGCGGCTACCACGAGGGCGGCCGGTTCCGCAAGGGAACCTACCATGAGGTGCTCCATGATGTGACCTTTGATGTCCGCCACGGCGAAATTTTGGGTCTGGTGGGCGAGTCCGGAACGGGCAAATCCACCCTGTCCCGGGCTATCTTAGGTATGATAAAACCCGACCAGGGGAGCATTACCCATTACACGAAGCGGCCCCAGATGATCTTCCAGGACCCGTACAGCTCCCTGAATCCCGCCTACACCGTGGGCTGGATCATGGAGGAGCCCCTGCGGATCTACGGTAAGTACGACGGCCCGGAGCGGAAGCGCCGGGTACGGGAGATGCTCTCCCGGGTGGAACTGCCGGAGGAAGTCCTGACGGCAAGGCCGGCGGAGCTGTCCGGCGGCCAGCGCCAGCGGGTCAGCATTGCCACGGCCCTTATCCAGCGGCCCCGGTTCCTCATTGCCGACGAGCCGGTGAGCGCCTTGGACGTGACCATCCAGGCACAGATCTTAAAGCTCCTGAAAAACCTGCGGGACGAGCTGGACCTGAGCTACCTGTTCATCTCCCACGACCTGAACGTGGTCTATCAGCTCTGTGACCGGGTGCTGGTGATGAAGCGGGGCCGCATCGTGGAGCAGGGGACGGTAAGCAAGATTTTTGACCATCCCAAAGAGGACTATACGAAGCAGCTTCTGGCTGCCGCTGAATAAATATGAAAAACTTTTTCCTGCGACATAAAAAACTCCATCTCTGGCTGCTGGCGGACCTGGTCCTGCTGGTGCTGTTCGCTCTGCTCCGGGGGAGCCGGGCTGCGATGAACGGCTTTGTGAGCAATTTCTCCACCCCCATTCGCCGCTTCATTGGGAAGCTGTGCTACCGGGTAGACTTCTCCGTGGCGGAGCTGCTGTGCGTCCTGCTGGTGCTGGCAGTGATCGCTTATGTGATTTGGAGCGTCGCCGCCGTGGCCCGTGCCGAAAAGGAAAAACGTGGCCGCCGGGCTTATACCGCTGTTTTGGGCGCCGCCTGCGGAGCTCTGACCTTGGGCGCGGTGTTCTGGGGCGCGGATTACTATACCGACAGCTTTCAGGAACAGTCGGGCATCTGCGCTCAGCCCGTGGCGGCGGAGGACCTGCTGCGGGTGACGTTGTATTTTGCGCAGCAGACCGCCCTGACAGCGGGTTCGGTGGACCGGGATGAAAACGGTGTGTTTGCCGTGCCCCGGGAGGAGATCCTGGCGGAGAGTCCCTACGCCTATGACGCCCTGGAGGAGCAGTTCCCCTTCCTGACGTTTGACGACCTGGGGGTAAAGCCCATCCGGCTCTCCCGCGTTATGAGCGCCCTGGACTTTACCGGCGTGTACTGCCCCTATACCGGGGAATCCAATGTAAACATGGACAGCCCCGCTTGTATGCTGCCTGCCACGGCGGCCCATGAGATGGCCCACCAGCGGGGCTATGCATCGGAGCAGGAGTGCAACTTCCTGGGAATCCTGGCCGCCACCACCTGCGGGAATGACGCATATGTCTATTCCGGCTGGCTGCTGGGGTACATCTATCTGGGCAACGCCTTGTACCGGGTAGCGCCGGATACCTACTGGGCCATCCGCCGCGCCCTGCCGGAAACGGTGGAAGCGGACCTGGCGGAGAATAGCGCCTACTGGGACCAGTTCCGGGATACGGCGGCGCAGAAGGTGTCCAACAAGGTCTACGACGGAATGCTGAAGGCCTATGGCCAGGAGCAGGGTATCCAGTCCTATGGCACTGTGGTGGATATGCTGGTGGTATATTACCGGGATATGGTGAAAAATTGACGACAAAAGGGCCGTGAAACTTTGCGTTTCACGGCCCTTTCCTAAATGTGTATTACCAGGGATGCTCTGCCCGGGAACGTTCCTCTGTCATGGCGAAGTAGCTGTAATCGATCGCCCTGCCGTTGTCGCCCCAGGTGGTATCGATGTGGTATTCGGTGCCGTCCAGTGTCGCTACCGTCCAGATGTGGGAGTTGTTGGAGAGGGAGGTGCAGTCAATGCCTTCCAGCTTTAAGAGCAGATTGTAAGCGCCTGTGTATCCGTCACAGACGGCGGTGCCCAGCTCAAACAGGCTGTACGGCGTGTGGCTGATGGAATCGTCTCCGGCCTTGTAATCATAGACGCAGTTGTCGCAGACCCAGATGTAGTAGACACGGGCCTTTTCCAGCTCCGTCATGGAGGCGGTGATCTGCCTATTGGCCCAGAGCTGGTCGTGGACCGCAATGGCGGACGCCATCGTTGCGGCACGGTGGTCCTGAGTGCGGTCACCCGCGCCGGCGGCGGAGAAAGTCAAGGTCATGTCCCCGGCCAGGGAGTAGGAACAGGATACGGCATTGTAGCCCTGTTCGCAGCGGAGTTTTACGGAGGCCAGCGCCTGCTGCATCACATCCCGGGCCTTGATGGCGGAGAGGCCAACATAGCGGAGTGTCAGGGCGTTTTCTCCCCGGGAGAGCATATAGCGGACGTCACTGTCAATTTCGTCAGCGGTGGCGGGGGAGGGGATATAGGCGCCCGGTTCCACAAGGCTTGCCAGTGTTGTTCCCTGGGCGCTGTACGCATAGGACAAGTCCCAGTTCAGTGTGACCCGCAGAGACGGGTCAGCCAGCCGGGTCAGCATGGCAGCCGCGGCCCCCCGGGTAATGGGCGCGTCCGGCAGGAAGGAGCCGTGGGCGTCAGCACCGGCGCAGACACCGCTGCGATACAGCGTCAGAATATCCTGCTGGTAGGGCGTGTATTCTGTCACATCTGTGATGAAGCGGCGGGTGGCATAGCCCTCCGTCACCAGCTCATCGTTGATGGAGGGCAGGGCTTCCGGGGGCAGGAGGTTCGCCAGCACATGGGCCATCTGAGCCCGGGTGGCAAGTTGTGTGAGCTGCTTGTCCAGTTCCGTTCCCAGGATGTCCTCCGCCTGGAGATAGCGGAGATAGGCTTCCGCGGCGGCCTGCCCATCTGTCCGGTAGGCGGCGGGACCCTGCTCCGGGTCACCGGTGCGGTACAGGCTGCGGATGCGCCCTGCGAAAATGACTGCCTGTCCCACCGTCAAAGGATCTTTCAAACCGTAGGTCCCGTCGGGCTTTCCAACGGACAGGCCGTATTCATACAGGGCGGAGACATTCCTGAAAAACACGGAATCGGCGGACAGGTCGGAAAACTGGCCGGTATAGGTTTTACTACGCACAAAGTTTTCCATGGAGTCTTCCGCCGCCAGGGCAGGGACCGTCAGCAGCAGGCACAGGGCCAACAGCAGGGGGATACGTTTTTTCAAAGCGGACTCCTTTCGTACAGACGGAGGATCAGTCAGGGATGAACAGGTCATCCGCCGTCCGGTCCTCCACAAAGGGGTTCAGAAACTGATTGACAAGAGCAAGTGTGGCGTCCTTGTCCAGATGAATGTAAGGGGATTTCCACTCGCCGGGAAGCGTGGAGAAGTCAATATTCTCCGTGCCGATGCTGATGGCTTCACGCCCCAGCCAGGCCAGATTGCCCAGGGTCAAGTCGGTCTCCACATACTGCTGAAAGATCTTGACGAAGCTGTCGACCCTGGTGAGGTTGGAGACGGTCAGAGTCTGCTTTGCCACGGCTTTCAAAAAGTTCTGCTGGGTCTGCATCCGGCCGATGTCCTCGCTGCCGTAGCCGGTACCGTCGTTGTTGTGGCGGAAGCGGACCACCTTCAGTGCATCAGCGCCGTTCAAGTGGGCGTAGCCCTTGGTGAAATGGATGTGCAGATCCTGAACGGGATCGTCGTAATCCATATCCACGGGGATAGTGAAGTCCACGCCGCCGATGGCATTTACCAGGGCTTCAAAGCCCCGCAGGTCCACCAGGACTGTGTAATCCACGGGAATCCCCAGCTGTTGGGAGACCACGTCGGCAAGCATTTCCATGCCGCCGGTATTATATGCGGCGTTGATCTTGTGGCTTTTGCCACCCCAGACCGCTTTGGTGTCCCGGGGGATGCTGACACCGTAAATATAGTTGTTGACGGCGTCCACCGCCAACAGAATGTTGGTGTCGCTGCCGCCGTTGCCATCGTCCACACCGGAGACCAGAATGGTGTAGAAGTCCGCCTTCCGCTCCAGGTGAGAGCGCAGGACCTCTTGGTCTTGCGCCTCGGATGATACAGCTTCCGCACCGGCGGAGGTCTCCCGGGCGGGGGCCGGCGCCAGCTTCTGCTCCGGCTGCCGGAACAGGCAATGCGCTCCGGCGTACACAGCGGCGAATACGAATACGGCCAGAAGCAGCAGCGGGAGCAATCTGCGCCGCTGCTTGCGAAGGTGACGGGGTTTGGACATGAGGAACGACGCTCCTTTGCATCAAAGCAATAGATTTACATAATGCTGCTCTTCATTATATAGCCCGTCCCCGAAAAACACAAGAGAAAAATAGCGGCGTGGCCGCTATTTTTCCCGGGTTCTCCACATTCAGGCACCCCGGTATTTCTTTCGGGTGGCAATGCCGCCCCGGATGTGCCGCTGGGCCTTGTTGACGTCCAAAACTTCTTTTACCCGAATGTACAGCGGGCGGTTGAACAGGGGCAGCCGCTCGGAAATGTCCTTGTGGACCGTGGATTTGCTGATGCCGAATTTCTGCGCGGCGGCGCGGACCGTGGTCCGGTTCTCTATGATGTAAAGAGCCAGGCGTTCCGCCCGCTCCTCCATGTTTTCTTTCAAAACACCTTCACTCCCCGCCTCTTGTTGGTCCATCTTATGCGGAGGGAATGGCGCTTATGCCGAAAAAAGAAAACGCCCGTCAGGGCGTTTTCTTTTAGTTTCAGCGCTTTTTCCGGTGGGAACGGTCCGCCGCTGCGGTGTGGCCGCGGTGCGGCGTGGATCTGCCCTTTTGGGTTGGATGACCGCTTTTCGGGGGTGCTTCCCGGCCGGGCCTGCCCTTTTGTGCAATGCCGCCTTTGCGGGACGGATCCCGGACAGGGTTGCCTTTTTTGCCGGGCTCTTTTCCGGCAGGCTTGCCGCCGGGGGTGTCCTTCTTCGGCGGATAGGGACGGATGAGACACTCTTTCCCAAAGCCGATCAGGTCCTGCCGCCCCGCCTTTTCCAGGGCCTCCCGGACGAGGGCGTAATTCTTCGGGTCCCGGTACTGGATGAGGGCCCGCTGCATGGCCTTCTCATGGGGGTTGGTAGGGACATATACCGGCTCCATGGTACGGGGGTCCAGGCCGGTATAGTACATGACCGTGGAGATGGTGGAGGGGGTGGGGTAGAAGTCTTGCACCTGCTCCGGCATATAGCCCAGGTCCCGCAGATACTCCGCCAGCTTGACGGCCTCTTTCAGCGTGGAGCCGGGATGGCTGCTCATCAGATAGGGAACCACAAACTGCTTCATCCCCAGCTTCTCGTTGAGCCGCTGGTACTTGGCGATGAACTTCTGATAGACGGCATTGGGCGGCTTGCCCATCATCTTCAGCACCGGGTCCGCCACGTGTTCCGGCGCCACTTTCAACTGGCCGGAGATGTGGTATTTTACCAGTTCCTTTAAGAAAGTGTCGTCCTTGTCGCACAGCAGATAGTCAAACCGGATGCCGCTGCGGATGAACACCTTTTTCACCCCCGGCAGCGCCCGGAGCTTCCGCAGCAGCTCCAGATAGTCCCGGTGGTCCACCTGCAAATTCTTGCAGGGCGTGGGGAACAGGCACTGGCGGTTGGGGCAGACACCTTTTGTCAGCTGTTTCTGGCAGCTAGGGTGGCGGAAGTTGGCGGTGGGGCCGCCCACGTCGTGGATGTAACCCTTGAAATCCGGGTCGGCAATGACCTGCTTGGCTTCCTCAATAATGGCCTCGTGGCTCCGGGTCTGGACGATGCGGCCTTGGTGGAAGGTCAGGGCGCAGAAGGAGCAGCCGCCAAAGCAGCCCCGGTTGGAGGTCAGACTGAACTTGACCTCCTCAATGGCGGGGACGCCGCCAGCCTTTTCGTAGGAGGGATGGTATGTCCGCATATAGGGCAGGGCGTAAACGTGGTCCATCTCCTTGGTGGTCAAAGGCTCCTGGGGCGGGTTCTGGACCACCCAGCACCGCTCTTTTTCATAAGGCTCCACCAGGCGCTTGGCAATGAAGGGGTCGGTATTGCAGTATTGCTTGTAAAAACTCTCGGCGTAGGTTCGGCGGTCGGCGCACAGAGCCTCATAGGAAGGCAGCGTCAGGGCGTCGTAGACGCTCTCCAGGCTCCGGGTCTTGTAGACGGAGCCCCGGATATAGGTGATATCGGAGATGTCCAGGCCGCTGTCCAGGGCCTCCGCCATCTCCACGATGCTTCGCTCGCCCATGCCGTAAAGCAGTAGGTCCGCCTGGGAGTCCAGCAGCAGGGAGCGTTTCAGGGAGTCGGACCAGTAGTCGTAGTGGGCCAGGCGGCGGAGGCTGGCCTCAATGCCGCCCACCACAATGGGCTTGTGGGGGAAGGTGCGGCGAATGAGGTTGCAGTACACCACGGCGGCGTGGTCCGGCCGCTTTCCAATCACACCGCCGGGGGTGAAGGCGTCCGTCTTGCGGCGGCGTTTGGACACGGAGTAGTGGTTCACCATGGAGTCCATGTTGCCGCTCATCACCAGGAAGGCCAGGCGCGGTTCTCCCAGAGCCAGGATGCTCTTGGGGTCCTTCCAGTCCGGCTGGGAGATGATGCCCACCTTGTAGCCGGCGTCCTCCAGCACCCGGGAGATGATGGCGTGGCCGAAAGTGGGGTGGTCCACGTAGGCGTCGCCGATGACGTATACAAAATCACACTGTTCCCAGCCCCGGCGCTTCATGTCCGCCCGGGAAATGGGCAAAAAATCTCGTTCCATAGGGATTCCCCTTTGTGTTGATAGACCCAGTATAGCAGACGGTGCGAAAAATGTCGATACGTCCGCCGGAGCAAGAAATAGAAGAATCTCAAAAAGTAACTGTATATAGAAAAATACACAATTTTCTGCAAGAAATATATACACAAAGTTTATAAAAATGCCCGGAAATTTTCCTTACGAAACAACCCCAAAACCGTTAAAATGAAAGGATCTTAAATGAGGAGATGAGCCCGTGAAACGCATCAAAGCGGCCTGCCTGGCGCAGACCATCCACTTTCTGCTGAAGGATGACCTGCCCCACGACGAGGCGGTAAAATTTGTAGAGGCGGAATACGCCCACTATCTGGCTCAGCTGGAGCGGAGCCGCACGGAGTACCGTATTCCGGAAAAGGCGGAGCAGCCCGACGGTTCCCCGCTGGTGAAGCTGAAGAAGCAGTATAACGGCTACGACTGCAAGCCCTACATGGAGTGACGAATAAGCGCCCCGGCCACAGGCCGGGGCGCTTCCAATTATTTTTTCAGTTTTTTCATGGATTCCAGCCGGGTCAGGGCCTCGTTCAGTGTCTCATCGTTCTTGGCGAAGTGCATCCGGATCAGGTGGTTCACCGGCTCCCGGAAGAAACTGGAGCCGGGCACGGCGCCTACGCCCACCTCCCGGGCCAGGTCCTCGCAGAAGGCCAGGTCGCTGTCATAACCGTATTCGCTGATGTCCAGCAGGACGTAGTAAGCGCCCTCCGGATTGTTGTGGGCGATGTGCAGGTCATCCAGCCCCTTCAAAAACAGCTCCTTTTTGTGGGTGTATTTAGCCAGCAGCTCGTCGTAGTAGTCCTGACCGAAAGCCAAGGCAGGCATGACGGCCTCCATCAGCGGCGCGGCGCAGCCCACGGTCAGGAAGTCGTGGACTTTCTTGGCCCGGTCAATGATCTCTGCCGGGGCGATGATGTAGCCCAGCCGCCAGCCGGTGATGGAATAGGTCTTGGACAGGGAGGAGCAGGAGATGGTCCGCTCCCACATTCCCGGCAGGGTGGCGAAATAGGTATGGGTATGAGGAACATAGACAATGTGCTCGTACACCTCGTCGGTGATGACGTAGGTGTCGTACTTCTCCGCAAGGTTTGCAATGATCTCCAACTCCTTCCGGGTGAATACCCGGCCGCAGGGGTTGGAGGGGTTGCACAGCACCAGCGCCTTGGGATGCTGGCGAAAGGCCTCCTCCAGCACCTCCGGGTCAAAGGCGAAGGTGGGAGGTACCAGGGGGACGTAAATAGGCTCGGCGCCGGAGAGGATGGTGTCGGCACCGTAGTTCTCATAGAAGGGGGAGAACACGATGACCTTGTCACCGGGATTGGTGACAGTCATCATGGCGCACATCATGGCCTCGGTGGAGCCGCAGGTGGCCACGATCTCGCTGTTGGGATCGATGGAGCGGCCCATATAATGGCTCTGCTTTTTTGCCAGTGCCTCCCGGAAGTTCTGGGCGCCCCAGGTGATGGCATACTGGTGGGGGCCCTCATGGGCCACCTCTGCCAGACGGTCCAGAATGGCCTGGGGCGGATCGAAGTCAGGGAACCCCTGGGACAGGTTCACGGCGTCATATTGCAAAGAGACCCGGGTCATCCGGCGGATGACGGAGTCGGTAAAGCTGGCGGTGCGGGTGGAGAGGGGCTGGGGCATAGCGGGTCAACTCCTTAACTGGTATGATGCTATATCATACAGAAAAGATAGGAGAAAAACCAGCCCTTTTTGAGAAAAAATTGGAAAAAGGGTCATGAATAGGTGAAGAAGCCGTAGCCCATCTCCTGGTTCAGAAGGCCCCAGCAGTTCAGCGTGCCGGTGTCCTCCACGTTCCAACTGGGCCGCCAGGTCAAAAACTCCTCGTTCAGTCCTTCTGTGGGAGTCTTCGGGCTATAAAGGAGAAACTCCGTACCCTCATCCAACCCGTAAGCCTCAGAGGCGATGTAGCGGACGCCGTCCTCGATCCATTCCTCGCCGGGAGTCTCCTGGACTGTCAACTCCTTCAACGTCATAGCCCAGGTATGGTCATCTACCTGGCGGATGTCTCCGAAGCCGCCGCTGAAAGTGGAGATGTAGCAGGAGCCGTTGGGATAGCCCTCCCCTTGGTCGCCCATTTCGGAGTCATGATATACTCCGGTAAAGGAACCGTCCCGCTCCAGTGTGAGACCTGTGCACCAGGCGCCCGCGCCGCTGGCGAACGTCAGGTCCAGAGGCAGCGCGTCGGGGAGGACGGCTACCTCTTCCTCAACAGGAGCTTCCGGCTGCTCCGCAGGAGACCCTGCCTGCTTTGACCCGCACCCGGTCAAAAACACCAGACACAGCGTCAAAAGGCAGGACAGATATTTTGTGTTCAAAAGGATCCCTCCTTGTACGATTTGAGAAAATGATACCACCCCAATTGCTTTATGTCAACCACGGACACACCTCTTGCACGGCGGCCGAAATTGCGGTACACTGAGAAAAAACCGAAGGGGGTTTATGACAATGATGAATGAAACATTGAAGGTCCTGCAAGAGCGCCGCAGCATCCGCAAGTACAAGGCGGAGCAGATCAAGGACGAGGAGCTGGACGCGATTCTGGAGGCCGGTACCTGGGCTGCCAGCGGCAAGGGCCTGCAGTCCGCCGTCATGGTGGTGGTGCAGGATCAGGAGACCATCTCCATGCTGTCCAAGGCCAACGCGGAGATCCAGGGCAAGCCCGGCGCGGACCCCTTCTACGGGGCGCCCACGGCGGTGGTGGTGCTGGCCGACGGCGAGGCCGCCAACTGGCTCCAGGACGGCTCCCTGGTGATGGGCAATCTGATGATCGCCGCCGCGTCCATCGGTGTGGGCTCCTGCTGGATCAACCGTGCCAAGGAGTATTTCGATATGCCCGCCGGTAAGGAAGTGCTGAAAAAGTGGGGCCTGGACGAGAAATACCGGGGTGTGGGCATCTGCGTCCTGGGCTATGCCGACGGTCCCGTCCCCGCAGCCAAGCCCCGGAAGGCCGACTACATCCGCCGGGTGTGAGTATGACTTTTCAGGAAGAACGGGAGGCCGTCTGTCGGGTAGGGAAACTCCTGTATGACCGGGGCTATGTGGCCGCCAACGACGGCAACATCTCCGTGAGGGTAGGCGAGGGCCGCCTGCTCATCACACCCTCCGGTGTCAGCAAGGGACGGATGACCCCGGACATGCTGCTGGTGACGGACCTGGACGGCACCGTGATCGAGGGAAACCGCCATCCCTCCTCCGAGGGCAAGATGCACCTGGAGGTCTACCGGGGCAGGCCCGACGTAAACGCTGTGGTCCATGCCCATCCGCCGGTGTCCACGGCGTTTGCTGTCTGCCGCCGGGGCCTGGAGACGCCCTATCTCTCTGAACTGGTGGCGGGGCTGGGGCAGGTGCCCTGCACGCCCTCCTTCGCCATGCTCTCCACCGAGGAGGTGCCCCAAAGCGTCCGCCCCTATCTGGCGGACCACAACGCCCTGCTGCTGGCAAACCACGGTGCTCTGGCCTGGGGCGGCGACTTGTGGGAGGCCTTTGACCGCCTGGAAACGGTGGAGCATACGGCGAAGATCGTACTGAACGCCCAGCTGCTGGGCGGCGGCATCCCGCTGACAGAGGAGGAAGTTGTCCGCCTCCAAGGCCTGCGGGGCATGTACCAGACATTGCGGGAGGTGCGTCATGGATGAAAAGCTGCGGAAAGTGACCCATGTGGAGAACATCCGCTATGACAAGGCGGCGGAGGAACTGGTCATCCTGGACCAGACTTTGCTGCCCAATGAAGAAAAATTCCTTCGTCTCACCACGGCGGAGGAGATGTATAACGCCATCAAGCTGCTGCGGGTCCGGGGCGCCCCGGCCATCGGCATCTGTGCGGCCTATTCCCTTTACAGTCTGGCCCGCACCATTCAGGAGGATACCTCCGAGGGCTTCCTGACCAAGCTGAAAGAGTACGCCGCCTATCTCAACAGCTCCCGCCCCACGGCGGTGAATCTGAGTTGGGCCATCCGGGAGATGCTGAAAACGGCGAAGGAAAACCTGTCCCTGCCCCGGGCGGAATTGCTGGAGGTGCTGTACCGGAAGGCGGCGGACATCCACGCCGATGACATCGCCAAGTGCACCGCTATCTCCGAATACGGTCTGACGGTGGTAAAGGACGGCGACGGCATCCTGACCCACTGTAACGCGGGTCCCCTTGCCACCTCCCGGTACGGAACGGCTCTGGGCCCCATTCTGCTGGGAACAGAGCGGGGCATGAAGTTCCGCGTCTTTTCCGACGAGACCCGGCCCCTGCTGCAGGGCGCCCGGCTCACCAGCTACGAATTGCAGCGGGCTGGCGTGGATGTGACGCTCATCTGCGACAATATGGCCTCTATCGTCATGAAAAACGGTTGGGTGCAAGCCTGCTTCGTGGGATGCGACCGGGTGGCCGCCAACGGTGACACCGCCAACAAGATCGGTACCAGCGGCGTGGCCATCCTGGCCAGGCACTACGGCATTCCCTTCTATGTGCTGGGTCCCACCAGCACCATTGACATGGATTGCCCTGACGGCGCCCATATTCCCATTGAGGAGCGGGACCCGGATGAGATCAAAAATATGTGGTATGAAAAGCCCATGGCCCTGCAGTCCGTGAAGTGCTACAACCCCGCCTTCGATGTGACCGACCATACCCTGATCTCCGGCATCATCACGGAGAAAGGTATCTGCCGGGCGCCGTATACCGAGAGTTTGAAGGCATTATTCGACAACAAAAAGTAAAATCCAACAAAAAATATACAAGGAGGAATCGGAAATGGCGGTCAAAGAATCCCCCTCTGCCTGCATCGCGGCGGAGGAGGCCGATGTTGCCAAGGTTATGCTGATGCCCGGCGACCCCCTGCGGGCCAAGTATGTGGCGGAGCATTATCTGGAAAACCCCGTCTGCTTCAACACCGTCCGCAATATGCTGGGCTATACCGGCACCTATAAGGGCAAGAAGATCTCCGTCATGGGCCACGGCATGGGTGTGCCCTCCATCGGCCTGTACACTTATGAGCTGTATAACTTCTACGGTGTGGAGTCCATCATCCGCATCGGCTCCGCCGGCGGCATCGGCGACGACGTAAAGGTGCGGGATGTGGTCATCGCCATGGGCGCGTCCACCAACTCCCACTTTGCCGACCAGTACCGATTCCCCGGCCAGCTCTGCGCCACCGCGGACTATGGGATGCTGCGGGATGCCGTGGCCGCGGCGGAGAAGATGGGCGTCCGGGCGGACGTGGGCCAGGTGTTCACCGCCGACCAGTTCTACAACGACAACAGCGAGGCCGCCGGGACCTACCGCAAGTTCGGCATCCTGGCGGTGGAGATGGAGACGGCGGGCCTGTACTGGACGGCCCAGCGGCTGGGCAAGAAGGCCCTGAGCATCCTGACCATCTCCGACCACATCTTCACCGGCGAAGCCCTGTCCGCCGAGGAGCGGCAGGATTCCTTCCACGAGATGATGGAGATCGCCCTGGAGACCGCCTGGAAGGCGGCGGAGTGATACCGTTCCGCACTCGGGGCACCCCGGGAGTTTAACAAGCACATAAAAAAACGAGAGACGCGCCGCGTCTCTCGCTTTTTATTACCTGAGAATCAGCCCTTGCAGACGGGAACAATCCACCCCTTGGTATCGGGGATCTTGCCCCACTGCATACCGGTCATGGTATCGTACAGCTTCTGGGTGATGGGGCCGATCTTGCCGTCGCTGATGAAGACCTTGTCGCCCTTCCAGTCCAGCTCCTTGACGGGAGAGACCACGGCGGCGGTACCGGTGCCGAAGACCTCCTCCAGCTTGCCCTCGTGGCCGGCCTTCATGATGTCAGCGATGGCCAGCTTGCCCTCGATGACCTCATAGCCCCAGTCCTTCAGCAGCTCGATGCAGCTGCGGCGGGTGACGCCGGGCAGAACGGTGCCGGTGCAGGCGGCGGTGTAGATCTTGCCGTCGATCTTGAACATGATGTTCATGCTGCCGACTTCCTCAACGTACTTTTTCTCCACGCCGTCCAGCCACAGCACCTGGGCAAAGCCCTGCTGCTCGGCCAGCTCACCGGCCTTGATGGAGGCGGCGTAGTTGCCGCCGCACTTGGTAAAGCCGGTCAGGCCGGGTGCGGCACGGATATACTCGTCTTCGACGTAGATACGCACGGGGTTGATGCCCTCGGCGTAATAGGCGCCGGAGGGTGCGCAGATGATGCAGAAGATGTAGTGCTTGCTGGCGTGGACGCCCAGGCCGACGTCAGAGGCGATCACGAAGGGACGGATGTACAGGGAAGCGCCGTCGGTGTGGGGGACCCAGTCCTTGTCGACTTCCACCAGAGCCTTGACGGCCTGGACAAAGTCCTCAACGGGGATCTGGGGAATGCACAGACGGTCGGAAGAATCCTGCATTCGCTTCGCGTTGCAGTCGGGGCGGAAGAGCTGAATGGTGTTGTCAGCGGTGCGGTAGGCCTTCATGCCTTCGAAGATCTCCTGGGCATAGTGGAACACCACGCATGCGGGGTCCAGCTCAAAGGGAGCGTAGGGAACGATGCGGGCGTCGTGCCAGCCTTCGCCATCGGTGTAGTCCATCAAGAACATGTGGTCGCTGAAGAGCTTACCGAAGCCCAGCTTGCTCTCATCGGCGGGCTTTGCCTTGGGAGCGGTGGTTTTGACGATCTTGATATCCAGCATAACAAACTCTCCTTACGAATTGAATTGAAGTTCGACAAATAAACAAAAAGACTCTCGCACGATTTCGCGCAAGGCGAAAAGGCGAAAGTCAAACTTCCATATAGTCCCGTATCCGGCGGCTGACATATTCGCCGTGTGCACTTCCATTTATACGCTGATAGCGGAATAAAGTCAAGCGGTAAAATGCACAGAATGACCAAAACGGGGGAGAGAGCCCCGGAGGGCCGGCGCTTTCCGGCTCTCCGGGGGGAGGTTCAGAGTTCAGAGGGACTCACTGCACGCAGGCCATGCCGCGGCGGAAAGCCTCAATGTTCAGAGGGATAAATTTGGCCTTGGGGCCGGCGAACATGGTCTCGATCATCTTCTCGATGGTCTCGGGCTTCAGGACCTTGGTGGCGGCCACATAGGCGCCCAGCATGACCATGTTGCCCACCTTGGGATTGCCTACCTCCTCGGCGATCTGGGCGCAGGGGATATAGTAAGCCTTCAGGTCGGGACGGGACACCTTGTCAGTGACCACGTCGCTGTTGACAAAGACCGTGCCGCCGGGGAGAACGCCCGCCTCGAACTTCTCCAGAGAGGGCTCGTTCAGAGCAATCAGCTCCGTGCAGCGGGCGAATACGGGAGAGCCCACAGGCTTGTCAGACAGGACCACGGAGCAGTTGGCGGTGCCGCCCCGCATCTCAGGGCCGTAGGAGGGCGCCCAGGTGACGTTCAGGCCCTCGTCCATGCCGGCCTCCGCCAGGTTCTTGCCGATAGCCAGACCGCCCTGGCCGCCGAAACCGGAAATAATGATTTCCTTCTTCATCTTATTTCACCTCCGCACTGGAATCCTTAATGACACCCAGGGGATAATACGCGGCCATGTTCTCCTTCAGCCATTGAGTGGCCTTCAGCGGCGTCATGCCCCAGTTGGTGGGGCAGGTGGACAGGACTTCAATGAAAGTGAAGCCCTCCCGGTTCATCTGCTTTTCAAAGGCCTTCTTGATGGCCTTCTTGGCCTTGTTGATGTTGGCGATGTCGGTGACGCAGACACGCTCGGCGTAGACGCAGCCGTCCAGGGTGGACAGCATCTCCGCCATGCGGATGGGCATACCGGCCTGCTCCACGGTACGGCCGGACTGGCAGGTGGTGGCCCGCTGGCCGATCAGGGTGGTAGGGGCCATCTGGCCGCCGGTCATGCCGTAAATGGCGTTGTTGACGAAGATGGTGGTGAACTTCTCACCGCGCATGGCGGCGTGGACGATCTCTGCGGCGCCGATGGAGGCCAGGTCGCCGTCGCCCTGATAGGTGAACACGGCCTGATTGGGGTGGGTGCGCTTGATACCAGTGGCCACGGCGGGAGCGCGGCCGTGAGCGGCCTCCAGCATATCGCAGCTGAAATAGTTGTAAGCGAACACGGAGCAGCCCACGGGGCAGACGCCGATGGCGTCATCCAGCAGGCCCAATTCTACCAGGGACTCGGCTACCAGCTTGTGGATGATGCCGTGGTTACAGCCGGGGCAATAGTGCAGTTCGGCATCAGTCAAGCCTTTGGACTTCTCATATACGATTGCCATATCACTTGACCTCCTTTAATGCATTCTTGGCCGCTTCAATGATTTCTTCCACAGTGGGCATCACGCCGCCGGCCTGGCCCAGGAAGGAAATGGGCTTCTGACCTTCCACACCCAGGCGGACATCGTCGATCATCTGACCAGTGGAGCTCATCTCCACATCCAGGAATGCTCTGACGTGCTCCTTAGCAGCCAGTTCGTGCAGCGCCTTCTCGGGGAAGGGCCACAGGGTGATGGGGCGGAACAGGCCGGCCTTGATGCCATCGGCCCGCAGGGTCTCCAGAGCCGTCAGGGCAATACGGGCGGGAGTGCCGTAGGCGGTGATGACCAGCTCGGCGTCCTCGCACTCCACTTCTTCCCAGCGAACCTCGTTTTTGGCGATCTCTGCGTACTTTTCCGCCAGGTGATTGTTGAGCTGGTTACATTCCTCAGGATCAATGAACAGGGAGTTGATGACGTTGTGATGGTCACGGCCCTTCCGGCCGCAGGCCGCCCAGTCCTTGGGAGGCAGGTCCCGTTTGGCGATGGGCTTCCACTCGATGGGCTCCATCATCTGGCCGATCAGACCGTCAGCCAGGATCACCACGGGGTTGCGGTACTGGTCCGCGATATCAAAGGCCTCCTGGACGAAGTCCACAGTCTCCTGCACGTTGGAGGGAGCCAGGACCACGGTGCGGTAGTCGCCGTTGCCGCCGCCACGGGTGGCCTGGTAGTAGTCACCCTGAGCGGGCTGGATGGTGCCCAGGCCGGGACCGCCGCGCATGCAGTTGACGATGACAGCAGGGACTTCCGCGCCTGCCAGATATGTAATGCCCTCCTGCTTCAGGCTGATGCCGGGAGAAGAGGAGGAGGTCATGGCCCGCATACCGGCGCCGGCGGCGCCGTACACCATGTTGATGGCCGCCACCTCGGACTCGGACTGGACGAATACGCCGCCGTGCTCCGGCAGATGGACGGACATGTACTCAGGGACCTCGCTCTGCGGGGTGATGGGATAACCGAAGAAGCAGTCGCAGCCGGCGCGGATAGCAGCCTCGGCGATGGCTTCATTACCTTTCCAAAGTTCCTTTGCCACGAATAACGACCTCCTTCTCAGAATTTTTCAACGGTGATGATGGAATCGGGGCAAATCTTCGCGCAGCTGGCGCAGCCGATGCACTGCTCCATGTCCGACACTGTGGCGGGGTGGTAGCCCTTGCGGTTGATGGTATCCTTGTCGATGATGACGATGTGCTTGGGACACACCGTGGTGCACAGCTCGCACCCTTTGCAGCGGTCGGAATTGAATGTGACTTTCGCAGACATAGTAGTGTGATCCTCCTTCCCCTTCTGTCGTGGTCATTCCCACGGTTTTTTCATTTTAATAGTGATCGGAAACACGGTTTCCGGCAAATCGGACAAGGCTGAAACAAATTTTTCCTCGGCAACATGGCAGAGGACGGGGATACCGGTCTCTTTGGACACCTCCGCCGCCAGGGCCGCGCCCTTGCGGATCTCGTCCTCGGTGGTCTCGCCGCAGAGATGGGTGTTGTTCACGATGCCGGTGCAGGCCAGGCCGGTGGTGGCCTCGATGCCCCGGAGATAGGAGATGGCTTTCTCCCGGTCCCGAACCTCCGGCCGGTTGGCGTTGAGCACATAGATCAGCTGATAGTCCTCCTGGACGATCTTAGGCTGGAACCGGGCCAGTACCCGGGCGCCCACGGGGTCACCGCCGATATCCAGCACGCCCCGGAGACTGCGGTCCTCCAGAATGGTCAGCAGTTCCGCCGGCAGGGCGGGAACATCGGCGTCGGAACAGGCCTGGGAGGAGGAGATCAGACGGACGCCGGCTTCCTCCAGCAGACTCCTCCGCTCTCTGGACCGAAAATAAGGATTCACGATATCCAGGTCGGCCAGTATCACGGAGGTACCCTCCCCAGCCATGGCCAGGGCCAGATTCACCGCGAATTCTGTTTTACCGGTGCCGTAGTGGCCGGTAATAATGGAAACACGGTGGGAACAAACCGCTGAAGCAAGCAAGGAAACACCTCCCAGAAAAACGTTGTATTATTTTTATATATGTTGTATGATGTCATTGTATACCTATGATGGTATGATGTCAAGAGCCACTTGTTTTTTTGTAAAAGACGAATTATATTATTAAGGAAGAGTTTACAGCACGGAGGCACATATTATGGCTGAAATCAGAAAAACAAAGCTGTCGGAGCAGACTGCCGACCGCCTTTATGAAATGATCGTGGATGAGCAGCTTTACGCTCCGGGCAGCAAGCTACCGAATGAGAATGAGCTCAGCGAAGCTTTGAAGGTCAGCCGCACCACCTTACGGGAAGCAATCTCCTTCTTAGTGGCACAGGGCGTTCTTGAAATTCGCCGGGGCAAGGGTACCTTTGTCAGCGAAGACCTGCCCGCCGCCGGTTTGGACCTGACCAGCCTGGCGGGACTCCGCTCCCGGGTGCGGGCGAAGGACCTGTTTGAGATGCGGCTGATTTTTGAGCCGGCCACCGTGGCCCTGGCCTGCCTGCGGGCGACGGACGATGAGCTGGCCCAGATTGAGAAGAAGGCCCGGCGGATGGAGCGCATTGCTGCGGAGGGTGGTGACTGGCCCCTGGCGGACCAGGAGTTCCACTGGGCCATCATCAAGGCGTCCCACAATGAATATATGCGGCGGCTGTACCCCATTATCAACAGCGCCGTCAACGAAATCTTGCAGATTTCTAAGAACCGGCAGCATATGCAGGATATTGCTGTCAGTGACAACCGGCTGATTCTGGACTTTTTGCTGAAACGGGACGAAGCAGGCGCCCGTCACGCAATGAGCATTCATATGAAGCACCTGATCAACACGCTGCAAGACTGAAAAGGGGAAAGCGCAATGAGCGGGCGGCAAAGGCACCCGCTCATTTATATATAAATTAAGATACCGCAAAAAAACGATGCTTTCCGCAAAGAGCCCTGATGGAAGGGTTGATAAAAAATGGACGAACATAAAGACAAACTGCATAAAAAATGATTGCGATTTTTGGATACAGTGCACATGAATATTGGCAAAATATGGGAAAATAGTTGCTATAATCCACAATTTTTATTGACTTATTCACAAATTGTACACAAATTTAAACGAACCCTCTTAACAAAAACGAACAGAGCGTGTATAATACCAGTTGAAGAGTGAGGATATGTCCTTTTTTGGAAGGAGAGGAGAATGCTGCCCATGGAAATGACCCTGCAGGAACGGCTGGATAAGCTGCTGAACGCCTATTCGCATTACTATGATATTGCCCGGGATGTGACGGTGGAAGGCGGCAGTTTTCCCGCGACGGCGTTTTATTATCTTCGGGATGAGAATTACCTCATCACTAAGAAGCACGTGCTCAATGCCGTCGAGAACCATGAGTATGTCTACTTTTATCTGACGGAGCATCTGGATGTCGAAACGCTGCAAAAGCAGATTGACCTGTCCAGAGAGGCCGGTATGGGCAACATCAAGCCCAACAGAGAGCACATGTCCTCCTTTGTGACCCTGGTGATTCTGGCGGACACCATTGACCCGGAGGCGAAGAAGCTCATCAAAAAGACCCGCTTCCGCCAAAACTTTCGGCTGGCACTCCATGGCTGGATGGAGTATCACATAGCAGCAATGGAAATTTCAACAAACAGCTTCCTTTCCAATCCAGCCGGGAAGGGAGCACGCAAACTCCTGGAGGGGAATTTCCCCGCCGGGAAAGCATAAGAAGGGAGAGTATATCAATGAATGGTGTAGTAGTTCTCATCATTGGCGTTGCTCTGCTGGCTTGCGGTTATATTTTCTATGGCCGCTGGTTGTGCAAGCAGTGGGGCGTCGGTGAAAACAAGGAAGAAACACCCGCGCATACCATGCAGGATGGTATCGACTATGTTCCTGCTCCGGCCCCCGTTCTGATGGGCCATCATTTCTCCTCCATCGCCGGCGCCGGCCCCATCACCGGCCCCATCTCCGCTCTGAAGCTGGGCTTCGGCTGGCTGCCCTGCCTGGCATGGATCGTCATCGGCGGTATCTTCTTCGGCGGCGTCCATGACTTCGGCGCCCTGTTCGCTTCCGTCCGTCACGGCGGCCGTTCCATCGGTGAGATCATCTCCGAGAACATGAGCAAGCGGGCCAAGATGCTGTTCCTGACCTTCGCTTACCTGACCCTGATCCTGGTCGTGGCTGCCTTCGCCTCCATCGTGGCTGGCACCTTCGGCGCCACCTTCACCGAGACTGGCGCTGTGGATCTGGTGGCTTCCGAGAGCAATGCCCGCGTGGCCATGGTCTCTCTGCTGTTCATCGTGATCGCCATCATCTTCGGTTTCTGCGTCTATCGCCGCAATGCTCCTATGGGCGTTGCTTCCGTGATCGGCGTTCTGGCTATCGTGGCCATCATTGCCATCGGCATGGTCTTCCATCCCATCTATCTGTCCGCCACTGCCTGGATGTGGATCTGCGGCCTGTACATCGCCATCGCCTCTGTCACGCCCGTGTGGATCCTGCTGCAGCCTCGTGACTATCTGAGCTCCTTCCTGCTGTATGCCATGCTGGCTCTGGCTGTTGTCGCCGTGTTCATCGGCCATCCCTCTATGGCAAGCCTGCCCGTGGTTCAGGCTGAGACCTGCACCACCCCCGTGTTCCCCGTCCTGTTCACCACCATCGCCTGCGGTGCTATCTCCGGTTTCCATTCTCTGGTTTCCTCTGGTACCACCTCCAAGCAGCTGGATAAGGAAACTGACGCGAAGCCCATCGCTTACGGCGGCATGCTGCTGGAGTGCGTCCTGGCTGTTCTGGTCCTCTGCGCTGTGGCTGGCTTTGCCAATGCCAACGGCGGCGACATCGGTGTTGGCCCCACCGTCCTGTTCGGCGGCGGTATTGCCGGCATGATCGATCCCAGCCATGGTACCGTGTACAGCGTGCTGTATACCCTGCTGGTCCTGACCTATTCCTCCTTCTGCCTGACCTCTCTGGACACTGCCACCCGTCTGGCTCGTTTCATGTTCCAGGAGTTCTGGCTGGACGGCTCCAAGGGTGAGACTCCCGAGAACGTCACCGGCTTCAAGAAGGTTATGTCCAACATGTATGTTGCCACCGGCATCACCGTCATCCTGGGCGTGCTGCTGGGCCTGAATGGCTATGGCAAGATCTGGGCTCTGTTTGGCTCTGCCAACCAGCTGCTGGCTGCTCTGGGCCTGCTGGCTGTGGCTACCTGGCTGGGCAACATCGGCAAGAACAACAAGATGTTCCTCATCCCCATGGTGTTCATGCTGCTGGTTACCATCTGCTCTCTGATCATCAACACCAAGACCCAGATCGGTCTGATCACCGCCGGCGGTGCTGACTGGGGTCCCTATGTCCAGGCTATCCTGGGCGTCCTGCTGGTGGTCCTGGCCGTCGTTCTGGCCATCGAGGGCTTCTCTACCATCAGCAAGCAGAAGAAGGCTGCTGCGAAGTAAGCTGTCTGCTGCAAAACCAAAAACGACGGAGTTTTGCCAGTCTCCGCTGTGATAAAGGACTGCCGCTTTCGCGGCAGTCCTTTTTATGTAAAAAGCACCGCAGCCGTCAGACTGCGGTGCTTTCGTATTTACTTCCGTTCGCAAAGAAAGTGAAGCGCCTCTACATACCCCGGCAGGCCATGGCCCCGAATGGTCGCCACACAGGCTGCCCGGATGTAGGACACATGACGGAACTCCTCCCGGCTGTCCGGGTCGGAGACATGGACCTCCACCGTGGGGATGCCCACCGCCTTCACCGCGTCCAGAAGGGCCACGCTGGTGTGGGTGTAGGCTGCCGGATTGATAATGATGCCGTCTACCTTGTCAAAGTAGGCCTGCTGGATAGCGTCCACCAGAGCGCCCTCGTGATTGGACTGGAAGAAGCTGATGTCCACACCCAGTTTTTCTGCCTCCGACCGGAGCATATCACACAGGTCCTGATAGGTGGCCTTGCCGTAGATCTCCGGCTGGCGGATGCCCAGCATGTTCATGTTAGGGCCGTTAAGCACCAGAATTTTCACAAAAATCCCTCCAAATGTCGGCGGCGGTGTCCTCCACCGTGCCGTTGTTGCCCATAGCGGCGTCCCGGAAGGCCGCGTACAGCGGTGCCCGCTCTTTCCACATGGCGGCGAGGTCGGCTCCCTGGGACAGGGGGCGGCCGTCGGTGGGGAGGGCATTCAGGTCCCGCACCAGCTGATAGATGCGGCCGTTCTGGTGGAGCGGGGCGTAGTTCCGCCGGTCCTTCACCACACCGCCTCCGGTGAGAATGATCTTGCCGGACAGCTTACCTACTTCCGCTGTCACCTCCCGTTCCAGCGCCCGGAAGGCGGGTTCGCCCTCCGCGGCAAAAATCTCGGGGATGGAGCGGCCGGCCTTTTCCACGATGCATTGGTCCAGGTCAATGGCCTCCCGGCCCGTCAGTGTCGCCAGGGCCTGCCCCACGGTGGTCTTGCCGCAGCCGGGCATGCCGATAAGGACGATGTTGGTGCATTCCTGTCGCAGCTGGGTCAGGATACGCTCGTTCTCGCAGTCGGGAATGGGTGTTTCAAAAAAGTGTTCTTCCGCCGCCTTGGCCTGGGCCACCAGCATGGGAAGCCCGTCAGAGCAGGGGATACCCAGCTCCTCTGCCTGAAGCAGCAAGGCGGTGCGCCGGGGGTTGTACACCACGTCCAGTACGCCGGAGCACCGGGGGAAGGCTGTCAGGTCCACAGGGGACACGCCGGTGTTAGGGAACATCCCCACCGGGGTGGTGTTCACCACAATCTCCGCGTCGGCATGGCGGGCCAGATTGCCGTAGTTGTTTTCACCGCTGCGGGAGATGACCACCACCTCCCGGGCACCCTGCTTTTTGACGCAGGCCACAGCGGTCAGCGATGCGCCGCCGCTGCCCAGAACCACCGCTTTTTTCCCGGCAAAGGAGATGCCCGCCCGCTCTGCCATCCAGCAGAAGCCGGCGGCGTCGGTGTTGAAAGCGTACAGTTTCCCGTTGGCCCGGCGGGTCAGGGTGTTGACGCTGCCGATGGCCTGGGCCATGGGATCGATCACGTCGCAGAAGGGCATCACGTCCCGCTTGTAGGGGATGGTGACATTCAGCCCGCCGATGTTGGGCTGGCGAAGAAAGCCCTCCAATTCGTCCGGTTCCAGCTCAATCAGCCGGTAGCCCTGGCAGCCTAGGGCGGTGTGGATAGGCACAGACCAGCTGTGGCCCAGCTTGCGGCCCAGAAGGCCGTAAATCTTCTCCGCCATAGGTCAAACTTCGGCATAGCTGCCCAGGAAGTTGAAGCTGGCGCAGCTACGCTCCATCTCCTGCAGCATGGACAGGACGCCGGGCTCCTGGACAGAGGCCTCCAGCTCCAGGAAGAAGATGAACTCGAAGTTCCGGCCACTGACGGGACAGGACTCCAGCTTGGTCATGTTGATGTTCAGAGCCGCCAGCTTGGACAGGATCTCGTACAGGGCGCCGGGCTTGTTGTCGCAGGCAATGATGAGGCTGATGCGGTTGGCACCGGCGTAGATGACGGGGTCCTTGGCGATGCAGAAGAAACGGGTGTAGTTGTTGTCGCTGTCCTGAATGGCGTCGCTGACGCACTCCAGGCCGTACAGCGCCGCACAGGGGTGGGAGGAAATGGCGGCGGCGTGGCGGCTGCCGCTCTCGGCTACCATCTTGGCGGCCATGGCGGTGTTGTCGCAGGGAGAGACATGGACGCCGTTGAGGCTGTTCAGGAACTTGGAGCACTGGCCGATGGCCTGCTCATGGGAGTAGATCTCGGTGATGTCCTCCATTTTCACACCGGGCAGAGCCAGCAGCTCGTGGCGGATGCACAGCCGGGTGGAGCGCACCACGGACAGCTTGCGGTTCTGCAGCAGGTCGTACACCGCACGGACAGAGCCGTTGGAGCTGTTTTCAATGGGAAGCACGCCAAACTTGCACAGGCCAGACTCCACGGCGGACACCACGGCGTCGAAGGTCTTGACGTACACGATGTTGCCCCGGGGCAGGATGCGGTCGCAGGCCACCTGGCTGTTGGCGCCCTCCACGCCCTGGCAGGCCACCAGGCCCGTCTGGGGAAACACAGGGTCTCCGGCGGCCAGGGAGGCCTCCACCTGGGCAGCCACCTTGGTGGGGGCATTGATCAGTTCCGCCTGCCGGGACCGGGCCAGCTCAAACAGGGTGGAATACAGGTGATAGGCGTAACGCTCCTTGTCCCCGGCCTTCTCTGTGACCTTGGCCAGGACCTCTCGCTCCCGCTGCTTGTTCAGAATGGGGAGATGATGCTCGTTTTTATAGGCGGCCACTTCCTCGGCCAGGTCCATACGCTCCAGGAAAAGCTGCAGCAGTTGGTCGTCCACGGCGTCGATTTTCGTGCGGATCTCAGAAAGTTCCATGGTTTCCCTCCAAAAGTAAGTCTAATAGTACCGTCGCGGTGACGGCTTCCACCACCGGAACAGCCCGGTGGGCAATGCAGGGGTCGTGGCGGCCCCGGATAACCAGTTCGGCGTTCTCCATGGCGGAGAGGCTGACGGTCCGCTGGGCCAGGGAAATGGACGGGGTAGGCTTGAGCGCCACCCGCAGAGTAATGGGCATCCCGGTGGTAATGCCGCCCAAAATGCCACCCGCCCGGTTGCTCTCTGTGACGATCTTGCCGTCCTCCACGGTAAAGGGGTCATTGTTCTCCGACCCGTGGAGCCGGGCGGAGCCAAAGCCCAGGCCGAACTCCACGCCCTTGACGGCGGGGATGCCGAACAGCGCCGACGCCAAACGGTTTTCAATGCCGTCAAACATGGGATCGCCCAATCCTGCGGGGAGACCGATAGCGGCGCACTCAATGGTTCCGCCTACGGAGTCCAGATTCTGCCGTGCTTCCAGAATCAGGGCCTGCATCCGCTCTCCGGCCTGGTCATCCAGCACCGGGAAGGGCTTGGAGGCCACCTCGTCAAAGAGTGCGGCGCTGGGGTGCAGGGGAAAAGCGGAATCGCTTTCCACGCCAACGGAGGCAAGGTGGGCGCCTACATAGATGCCCCGGCGGGCCAGAATTTGTTTGGCGATGCCGCCGGCAATGCACAGCGGAGCCGTCAGGCGGCCGGAAAAGTGGCCGCCGCCCCGCATATCCGCCTGGCCGTCCCACTTTACCCAGGCAGTGTAGTCCGCATGGGAGGGCCGGGGCTTGTCGGCAAGCTCACTGTAATCCGAGGAGTGCTGGTCGCTGTTTTCAATGATGGCGCACAGCGGCGCGCCGCAGGTGACGCCGTTTTCCAGGCCAGAGAGGAAAATGGGTGTGTCCGATTCCTTCCGCAGGGTGGACAGGGGGCTCTTCCCCGGCTTACGGCGGTCCAGGAAGGCGTACAGGGCTTCCAGGTCAATGGATTCTCCGGCGGGCAGGCCGTCCATATTGACGCCGATGGCTCTGCCGTGGGACTGGCCGAAGACCGACACCCGTAGGATGCGGCCGAATTCAGAGGACATCAAACACACCTCCCAATCGTTTGTAGTCATCCCAGAAGCTGGGATAGGATTTGTTCACCGCTTCCGCCCCCAGGATGGTCAACGGGGCGTCAGCGCGGGTGGCGGCAATGGCCGCCGCCATAACGATGCGGTGGTCGTTGGCCCCGTCCACCGTTCCGCCGGAGAAGGATGGTATGCCGCGGACCGTCAGGCTGTCGGGGCCATCTTCGGCGCTGCTGCCAAGACGATTCAACAGGGCGGCGGTGGTGGCCAGTCGGTCACTCTCCTTGATGCGGAGCCGGGCGGCGTTTATAAAATGGGTGGTGCCGTTTCGCACCGCCGCCATCACCGCCAGGGGCGGCAGCAGGTCGGGACAACCGGATACGTCAATATCCACATCGCCGGGCTTCGCCAGCTTCCGGTAGAGGGAGGCCATCACCCGGTCGCCCTGAGTGGAGTCGGCGTTCAAGCCCTGGATGGAAACGTGGTTGTCCAGGAAATTGGCGGCGTACCAGAAGCCCGCCTGGGACCAGTCGGCCTCCACGGCGATGTCCCGGGCCTGATAGGCCTGATTTCCGGGAACCCGAAAGCTCTCATAGTTCCGGTTTTCCACGGAGATGCCGAACTTTTCCAGCATATTCAGGGTCATATCCACATAGCCGCTGGACTCCAGCGGCGTGGTGATCTCAATCGTGGAGTCTCCCGGCAGCAGGGGCAGGGCGTACAGCAGTCCCGTGACGAACTGGCTGGACACGTTTCCTGGCAGGTGGTATACGCCGGGGGTCAGCGTGCCCTGAACGGTGAGCACGCCGTCCTTTT
>SAMEA3663263__coassemble_104_pt1 | contig 27940 bp, 28 predicted proteins | sample SAMEA3663263__metabat2_high_PE_031 | metagenome-assembled genome bin SAMEA3663263 (sample SAMEA3663263) | pig gut metagenome | biome: pig gut; feature: pig-associated habitat; material: faeces | place: China | collected 2013 | reverse complement strand
AGGACCGTTTCTTCTGAAAACAGGTCCGCCTTCTTATAGTACCATAGGCCTCCGCAAAATCAAACAATTATTTTGAATTCCTTAAAAAAAGTTTGGTGGCTTTTTTGGTAACTCAAACAAAAAAGTCCCTGCGCCGGCAGCGCAGGGGCTCTTGGGAAGATTCACAGTCCGGTGCGGACGCTGTTGATAGCCCAGACGGCATCATCGGAGCTGCTTTGGGGAAACAACTCAAAGGCGATCATCCCGCCGTAGCCGCGGTCGTACAGGTCCCGCAGCACCGCCCGGTAATTGATGCAGCCGGTCCCCGGCTCGCCCCGGCCGGGCGCGTCGGCGATATGGATGCAGGCGATGAGATCCTGATACTTCCGCAGCGTTTCGATGATCTTGCCCTCGTTGAGATACATGTGGTAGGCGTCATACAGAATCCTGACATTGGGGGAATCCACCATGCGGATGATCTCGGCGGCGTCCTTCGTATATTGCAGGAAATTGCCCAAGTGGTCCTTTTCCACATTCAGTGCTTCCAGGCACAAGGTCACGCCCGCCTGCTCCGCCTCCGGCGCGATAGCCGCCAGAGAGCGGTACATGGCCATGGTCTTCTCCGCTGCGCTGTACTGGGGAAACAGGTCCGCGGCGTAGGGATGCGGCTCCGGCAGCAGCTCGTTGGAATGGACCGCCAGTAGTTTGCAGCCCACCTCCCGCGCCGCTTTCAGAGAACGGCGCAGATAGGCCAGATATTCCGGGCCGTGGGCGGGGTCGCACAGGGAAATCGGGCCGTCGCCGCCCATGCAGGAGATCTCCAGGCCATAGCGCTTGCAGAGGTCCTTCAGTTCTTCCAGGTCTTTGGATTCCCAATCCCAGATCTCCACATAATCGAATCCGTCGCGTTTGGCGGCGGCAAACCGCTCCGCAAAGGGCAGTTCCCGGTAGATGACTTCGATATTGACCGCGTATTTCATGTGATGTTCCCCCATTTCCGGCATATCCCCGTTTTCTCTATTCTACCATCCAGCCACCCGGATGTCCATAAAAACAGCGGTCCCCGCCTGTCAGACAGGGGACCGCTGCTGTTTATTCGGGAACCACGGGCACAGCGTCCGCCGGGATGGGACAGACGTAGCCCTCCTCGGTCTGGCTGCGAAACTCCGCCTTGGCGGCCTCCAGCAGCGCCGGTTCGGTCAAAAGGTCGATGGCCGCCGCGGCCAGCACCTTTCCCGCGTGGATGGCGGCCTTCCGGCCGATCTCCGTCCGGCCGCAGGACACGTTCTGCCAGCTATGCCCGGGGCTGCCGTTGGGCTGGGCCGCCACGTGGATCTGTCCCGTGGGGGTCTGCCAGCTCACATCTCCCACATCGGTGGAGCCGGGCTCAAAAGCGGGGCCCTGATAGAGGGGCGCCAGAAAATCGTTCATGGCGTGGCCCGTCCGGGCCTGCATTTCCTTTACCTGCCGGCAGATCCCGTTGTCGTACCGGGCGCCGATCCCAGGGACACGGTCGCTGCCGGGATAGGTGCCGGACAGGGCGTCGGCATAGGCAAGTTCCTCGTCCGTGTGGACAGGCACGCCCAACTCTTCGAAATTGCGGTACAGCACCGTTTCCAGGGTGTGGTTGGGAACGGTATCTGCCAGGCCGTCGATAAACTGCTTTTCAGCGGTGGTGCCGGTCATGAGGGCCGCCCCCCGGGCAATATCGTCCACCCGCTTCTGAAGCTCCACCGCCTCCGCCACGTGGTTGGAGCGGACCATATACAGCACGCTGGCCCGGGGCTGGACCACATTGGGGCTGCGGCCGCCGGCGTCGGTGATGGCGTAGTGGATCCGGGCCTTGTCGCTCATATGCTCCCGCAGGAACTGCACACCCACATTCATCAGTTCCACCGCGTCCAGGGCGCTGCGGCCCCGCTCCGGGTCACCGGCGGCATGGGCGGCCACACCGGTGAATTTATACTGGGTCTGGATGCAGGAATTGCTGGAACCGGTGACCACCTCGTTCACATCCTCCGGATGCCAGGTCAGCGCCGCATCCAACCCGTACCAGCGCTTCTCACGGGCCATGAATGCTTTGGATGCCCCGCCTTCCTCGCCGGGACAGCCATACAGCACCACGGTGCCGGGCCGTCCGGTAGCTTCCAGATAGGCTTTTACCCCCAGTGCGGCGGCAAGAGACCCGGCCCCCAGCAAGTTATGGTTGCAGCCGTGGCCACAGCCGCCGGGAACCAGCTCCTCCCGCACCAGGCTGCCCGCCTTCTGAGACAGCCCGGACAGGGCGTCATACTCCGCCAGGATGCCGATGACCGGACGGCCGCTGCCGAAGCTGGCGGAGAAGGCGGTGGCAATACCGCAGATGCCCTTTTCCACAGCAAAGCCCTCTTTTTCCAGGACTTCGCAGTATTTGGCGCAGGACTTTTCCTCCTGCAGGGACAGCTCCGCATATTCCCAAATGCTGTCTGCCACATCGTCGATGACCGCTTTTTTCGCCTCCACGGCGTTGACCGCAGCCTGCTTTTCATTTGTCATGATACGCGCCCCTCTTTCTTCCAGGCAATTTTGCAAAAAGGCACGCACGGAACGTGCGTGCCTTGTATGGGTTAACCTCTTTTGAATCGTTTTGGTACGGCAGTTCCCCTTCGAAATTAAAGCACCTTGCTCAGGAAATCCTGCAGTCTGGGGTGCTTCGGGTCGTTGAAGATTTCCTCCGGGGTGCCCTGCTCCAACAGCTTGCCGTCGGCCATGAAAAGCACACGGCTGCCCACTTCCCGGGCGAAGCCCATCTCATGGGTGACCACCACCATGGTCATGCCCTCGTGAGCAAGCTGCTTCATAACATCCAGTACCTCGCCCACCATTTCGGGGTCCAGCGCGGAGGTAGGCTCGTCGAACAGCATGACCTCCGGCTCCATAGCCAGCGCCCGGACGATGGCCACACGTTGCTGCTGACCGCCGGAGAGTTGGATGGGATAGGCGTCCGCACGGTCCTTCAGGCCCACCCGGTCCAGCAGGGCCAGAGCCTTCTCCTCGGCCTCAGCCTTGCCCATATGCTTCACCTGCATGGGGGCCAGGGTCATATTATCCAAAATGGTCATGTGGGGGAACAGGTTGAACCGCTGGAACACCATGCCCATCTTCTGGCGGTGCATGTCAATATCCAGCTTCACCAGCTTACCCTCGGCGTTTTTCACCTTTTTCTTAGTGATATCCACGCCGTCAAACACGATGGAGCCGCCGGTAGGCTCCTCCAGCAGGTTCAGGCTTCGGAGAAAGGTGGACTTGCCGGAGCCGGAAGGTCCGATGACCACCATGACGTCATCACGGTTGATGTCCACGGTAATGCCGTCCAGAGCCTTGATGGCGCCCTTGTTGTAGTATTTCTTCAGGTCGGTGACCTGGATCAGACTATCTCTTGTCGCCACGGCTCATTCTCCTTTCAAAATAGGCGATGACCTTGCTGGTGGGGAAGGTCAGGCAGAAGTACAGCACCGCGACCACCAGCAGGGGCTCCAGCACCAGGAAGGTGCCCGCCTGAGCCGCCTTCACCGCGGCCATCAGGTCCTGGACGCCGATGGTGTATGTAATGGCAGATTCCTTGATAATGGTGACGAACTCATTACCGATGGCGGGCAGAATGTTCTTCACCGCCTGGGGCAGCACGATAAAGCGCATGTTCTGCCCCTGGGTCAGGCCCAGCGAGCGGGCCGCCTCGGTCTGGCCGCCATCCACGGACTGGATGCCGGCACGGATGATCTCAGACACATAAGCGCCGGAGTTCAGCGCCAGGGCAATGACGCCCGGCAGAAACCGGTTCAGCTTCAAAAATCCCAGCACTGTCACCGACGGCAGATCGATGACATGCTTGTTGAACACCACCTGGTATACGATGAAGAGCTGCACCAGCATGGGCGTGGCGCGGATCACCTCCACATACGCCGTGGCGACGAAGCCGATGGGGTTGAACTTGCTCAGGGCCAGCAGAAAGCCGCCGTCCCGGAGGTGTCCGTCCTTGTCCAGTCCCAGTGCGCGGAAGGGGCGGATGTCGCTCATCCGCATACCTGTCAGCACCAGAGCCAGCAAAAAGCCCAGGAGGACTGTGAAAAAGGAAAGGTAGACGGTGCAGAGCATGCCTTCCTTGAACATGTCGGCATACTGAAACACCTTCTGAAAACCTGCTGCAGAAACATGCATGGGCTGAAACTCCTTTCGGGGGCTATTCTTGAACGTGCGCGATTCCTCCCCATGGGTTCATAGGGAGGAATCGTGTATGTTTTCACATGGTGAGGAGGCGGAGCACCGGTTATCCCTCCAGAATACCCTCGTAGATATTGCCGGAAGCCTGCTCGTTGGCCTGAGCCACGAAGTCGTCCATAGAGCCGTCGGCCAGAGCGGCAGCGATGGCATCGTTGACACCGTTCAGCAGCGCCTCGTTGCCCTTGACCACGCCAACGGCGGAGCCTTCCACCTCATAGGGAACGTCAAAGGCAATGTACAGGTCGGGATAGTTCTTGGCGTAGCTCTCGGCCACAACGGTCTCCACGTAGCCGGCGTCCAGCTTACCGCTCAGCAGCTCGGAGACCACGTCAGTCACCTTGGCCAGCTGCACGATATCAGCGTCGGGCGTATTCTCCACAGCCAGATCATACTGGATGGAGGCCAGCTGAGCGCCGATGCTCAGAGAGGGATCGTTCAGTTCCTCCAGGGAGGACCACTTATCCTTGTTATCCTTGTGGATCACCAGGGACTGGCCGCCCATGTAATAAATGTCGGAGAAGTCCATGGCCTCCATACGTTCGGGGTCGGGGCTGAGGCCGGCCATGCCCAGGTCCACGTTGCCGGCGGTCACTTCGGCCAGAACGCCGTCAAAGTCCATGGGGATGACCTCCAGTTCCAGTCCCAGGTAATCGGCGATATACTGGGCCAGAGCCATATCGAAGCCGGCCAGCTGTGCGTTGCCGCTGTCATCGATGGCGTAGAACTCATAGGGAGCAAAGTCGGGGCTGGTGGCCACAGTCAGCTTGCCCTCAGACACCGTGGTGATGGCGGACGCAGCAGACTCTTCAACAGCGGGTTCGTCGGCCTTTTCAGCGGCAGGCTCTTCCTTGCTGCCGCAGGCAGCCAGAGACAGAACCATTGCCATGGTCATCAACAATGCAAAAAACTTCTTCATAGCGTGAAACTTCCTTTCCCAATCTTCAATCTCTCCTGAAACGGAGGAGTCAGGGCCGTCGGTTCGGAAAGGGAAGTCCTCCCATCGCTGACGGTAACTTACCTTACCACTCCCTCCTGCGCATTGTCAATACTTTTCCATAAAAAATGTATAAATATTTGCTTGCTTTGGGAAATAATCTGGGAAACGCCAGAATAATCATTGAATCATCAAGCATTTATTGTGCACTTTGTCATATTCATTTTGTGGTGGCGAATGAATATTCATTTTATACGAATAAAAAGCTCGTCCGCGCATCTGCGTGGACGAGCCAAAAGCCTGTTGATTACAGAATCAGGAAACTGCCCTCCAGGGCCTCCGTGTACACCTCCAGCTCCGGGACAAAGTCCGTGCCGGGGCTGACGGCGGCAATAGCTTCCGCCAGGGCAGATACGCGGTCCGCCGTGGTGGCGGCATATATCCGGTCCACCAGCGGCGCCAGCTTTTCCAGAGAAAGCCCCGCCGCTTCATCGGCGCCCTGGGCGATGACCGCCTCCGGTAACTCCAGGGACAGCGTGACGCCATAGGGCGCCAGGGCCGTCCGCAGCTCCGTCAGGAAGGCCTCCAGATGGTCGGACTTCTCTCCCTCGCCGTAGGCGATCTTGTCCAGCTTGCCCTCGGTGGGGTAGCTGACATCGGTCAGCAAAATCTCGTGGAAGCCCAGCTCCGCCACTTCTTTTGCCAGGCCGCACAGATACTCCCTGGCAGCAGGCTTAGCGGGGTCCAGCCACTGGCTGTTCCGCCCGTCGTAGAAGATGTAGCCTCCGGTGTTCTTCAGGCCCATGTTCTCCACATCCCGGTTGGCGGCCTTGGGATCGTGGAAGCAGCTGAGGCGAGCGATGGTGTCATAGCCGGTGTCATCCCCGTTCATCAGGGAGATTGCCTCGGCGGTATCCTCCCCCAGACTGACGGAGCCGGCCACCGCCGCGGCGGAATCAAAATACACGGTCCCGCCCGGCCCCTTCATGGTAACTGCCACGGCGTTATAGCCCCGCCCCGCGTTGTCCGGCATTTGGGAGTTGCTGTACGCCTCCCCCCAGATGGCCTGCGTCAGGGGCTGCTCTTTCACCGCAAACGCCCGGAGGGCCTCGGGCTGCTCCGGCTCCTGGATGGTCAGATCCAACTCCGGCTCCTCCGGCGGGGTCTCCGCCGCAGGCTCCTCCTGCCAGGGCAGCTCCAGATGCGGCGTGCCCGTCTCGTCATAGACGATCTGCCGGGACAGCAGCATGACGGCAATGGCGGCAAGGATCACCAGGACCAGCAGCACCGCCAGGGCGATCTTCCCCTTGGACCTCCGTCCCCGGTAGCTGTGATAACCTCTGGAATATCCCATTGTCCGTCACCTCCCTGCGGTTCCCGGAGGGTTCAGTCCTCCAGAGCCATTATCTTATTGACCCGGCGCTCGTGGCGTCCACCCTCGAACTCGGTGCTCAGGAACACCTCGACCATACGCTCGGCCATGTTCTTGCCGGTGAAGCCGGCGCCGATGGCCATCATGTTGGCGTCGTTGTGCTTGCGGGTCATCTCCGCCTCCAGGCAGTCGGCGCAGTGGGCGCAGCGGATGCCCTTGATCTTGTTGGCGGCAATGGAGATGCCGATGCCGGTGGTGCAGATCACGATGCCCTTGTCACACTTACCCTCCGCCACAGCGCGGGCGGCGGCAGCGCCGAAGTCGGGATAGTCGCAGCTGTCCAGGTTATAGCAGCCGAAATCCTCATATTCATGGCCCAGCTTCTCCAGGACTTTAATAATGTGCTGCTTCAGCTCATAGCCGCCGTGGTCACATCCTAACGCGATTTTCATGATAGTTTCCCCCTGTTTTAAAAATTTGCAGGTTTATTTTACTCGCTTTTTCCGTGAAAAGCAATCCGTTCACTCACAGTTCATGCCAAATGGGATGCCGCTTCTCAAAGGTGCAGAAGCGGGTAAAGCCGCAGTCCTTCAGTAGCTGCTGCCGCTCCCGGACGGCGCAGCCCACATACTCCGGCCCGTGGGCATCGGTGCCCAGAGTGATGATCTCACCGCCTAAGTCACGGTACATCCGCAACCACTTTTCATCCGGCAGGGGCGTATGGCCCCGGTTGGTGTTCAGTTCGATGCCGCAGCCCTTTCCGATCAGGGTGCGGAGAATCCCCTCTATTTCGCGTTCAAAGCCGTCGAAGGTCAGGTGGAAGCCCCGGTTCTCGTTGAGATACCGCAAAGGCAGCGTCAGGTGGCCCAGAACGTTGAACCGTCCCCATTCCGCCAGCCGCCGCGCCTGGCGGAGGTAATCCGCCATGCCCGCCCGGGCCTCATCGTCGTCCTTGGGGTCAAAATAATACAGATCCACCCCGTTGAACCGCTCCGACAGCATGTGGACGGAGCCGATGACAAAATCCACTTCCGGCGCGTCGGCGATCAGCTTCTCCGTATGGGCAAAATTCCAGGGAGCGTCCCCCAGTTCCATGCCCAGCCGCAGGGTGATGCGGTCGCCGATGGTCTCCCGGGCGGCACGATACTCCCGCTCCAGGACTCCCCAGTCGTAAGGCCCCCGCAGCTTTGTGGAGCCCCAGACGATGGGTTCCACATGGTCGGTGAAGCACAGCTCGTCAAGTCCCGCCTTGATGGCGGCCTCCGCCATATCCGCCATGGAAGTATTCGCGTCCGGAGAGACCCGGGAGTGGGTGTGATAGTCCGCCAGGTACATAAGGCTCCCTCACTTCTTGAATTTCTTGAAGAACTTTTTTCGCTCCTCGTAGTTGTTGTCGCCCATGGTCTCGGCAAATTTCTTCAAGGCTTCCTTCTGCTCCTTGTTCAGATTCCGGGGTGTCTCGATATAGACGGTGACGTACTGATCGCCCCGGCCCCGACCGTTGATGGAGGGGATGCCCTTGCCCTTGAGGCGGAAGGTGGTGCCGGACTGAGTGCCCTCGGGCAGGTCGTACTTGACCTTGCCGTCAATGGTGGGGATCTCCAGCTCCGCGCCCAGGACCGCCTGGGCGAAGGTGATGGGCGCCTCGCACAGGACGCTGGTGCCCTCCCGACGGAACAGCTCATGGGGCCGGATGGTAATGGTGATCAGCAGGTCGCCGGCCGGGCCGCCGTTCTTTCCGGCGTGGCCCTGACCCCGGATGGAGATGGTCTGGCCGTTGTCGATACCGGCTGGGATGCTGGCCTGGATGGTTTTGCGCTTGCGTACCGCGCCTGTGCCGTGGCAGTCCTTGCAGGGCTGGTGGATGATCTTGCCCTTGCCGCCGCACTTGGGACAGGGGGAGCTGGTGGCGAACACGCCCATGGGGGTCTGCCGCCGTACCTGGACCTGACCGCTGCCGTGGCAGTCCGGGCAGACCTCCGGCGTGGTGCCGGGGGTGCAGCCGTTGCCGTGGCAGGTGCCGCACTGCTCCATACGATCCACGGTAACTTCTTTTTCGCAGCCGAAAGCCGCTTCCTCAAAACTGATGGCCAGGGACATGCGGATGCTCTCCCCCCGCTGGGGCGCGTTGGGGTTGGTCCTCCGTCCGCCGCCGAAACCGCCTCCGAAAAAGCTGCCGAAAATGTCGCCCAGGTCTCCGAAGTCGAAGTTCCCGTCAAACCCGGCCCCGCCGGCGCCAAAGTTGGGGTCCACGCCCGCGTGGCCGTACTGGTCGTACCGGGCCTTCTTGTCAGCGTCGGACAGCACCTCGTAAGCCTCGTTGACCTCCTTGAACTTCTCCTCGGCCTCTTTATCGCCGGGGTTCAGGTCGGGGTGGTACTTCCGGGCCATCTTTTTATATGCTTTTTTGATCTCGTCCTCCGAGGCCCCCTTGGAGATCCCCAGGACTTCATAGTAATCGCGTTTGTCTGCCATATTGAAAACTCCTCGTATTCCGAAACGCCGTATCAGGGACAGGCTCCAACGCGCTGTCCCTGATACGTTTTATATGAGAGGGGGCTTACTTGTTCTTGTCGTCCTCGTCGACCACCTTGTAGTCGGCGTCATAATACTGGCCGCCCTGAGCGCCGGCGTCGGGGCCGGGCTGTGCGCCGCCCTGGGCGCCCTGGGGATTGGCCTGCTGGTACAGCTTCTCGCTGACGGCGTAGAACGCCTGGGTCAGCTCCTCGGTAGCAGCCTTGATGGCAGCGGTATCGGTGCCCTTCAGGGTCTCTTTCAGCTTGTCGATACCTGCCTGGACCTTGCTCTTGTCGTCAGCGGGGATCTTGTCGCCCATCTCGGAGAGGGTCTTTTCACTCTGATACACCATCTGGTCAGCCTGGTTACGGACCTCGACCTCTTCCTTCATCTTGGCATCCTGAGCAGCGTACTCCTCAGCCTCCTTGACGGCCTTGTCGATGTCCTCCTTGCTCATGTTGGAGGAGGAAGTGATGGTGATGTGCTGCTCCTTGCCGGTGCCCAGATCCTTGGCGGAGACATTCACGATGCCGTTGGCGTCGATATCGAAGGTGACCTCGATCTGAGGCACGCCGCGGCGAGCGGGAGCGATGCCGTCCAGGTGGAAGCGCCCCAGGCTCTTGTTGGCGGCGGCCATCTCACGCTCACCCTGCAGCACGTTGACCTCAACGGAGGTCTGGTTATCGGCGGCGGTAGAGAAGATCTGGCTCTTCTTCACGGGGATGGTGGTGTTGCGGTCGATCAGCTTGGTGCACACGCCGCCCATGGTCTCAATGCCCAGGGACAGGGGGGTGACGTCCAGCAGCAGCAGGCCCTTGACATCGCCGGTCAGCACGCCAGCCTGCAGGGCGGCGCCCATGGCCACGCACTCGTCGGGGTTGATGCCCTTGAAGGGCTCGGAGCCGGTGAACTTCTTCACGGCCTCCTGCACAGCGGGAATACGGCTGGAACCGCCCACCAGCAGGACCTTGGAGAGGTCAGAGGGCTTCAGGCCGGCATCGGACATAGCCTGGCGCACGGGACCCATGGTGGCATCCACCAGGTGAGCGGTCAGCTCGTTGAACTTGGCACGGGTCAGGGTGACGTCCAGGTGCTTGGGACCGGTGGCGTCAGCGGTGATATAGGGCAGGTTGATGTTGGAGGTGGTGACGCCACTGAGCTCGATCTTGGCCTTCTCGGCGGCCTCCTTCAGGCGCTGCATGGCGACCTTGTCGGTAGACAGGTCCACGCCGTCGGTGCGCTTGAACTCGCTGACCAGATACTTCATGACGCATTCGTCGAAGTCGTCGCCGCCCAGGCGGTTGTTGCCGGCGGTGGCCAAAACCTCGATGACGCCGTCGTCGATCTCCAGGATGGAGACATCGAAGGTGCCGCCGCCCAGGTCGTAGACCATGATCTTCTGGCTCTGCTCCTTATCCACACCGTAAGCCAAAGCGGCAGCGGTAGGCTCGTTGATGATACGCTTCACGTCCAGGCCGGCGATCTTGCCGGCGTCCTTGGTGGCCTGACGCTGAGAGTCGGTGAAGTAAGCGGGGACGGTGATGACGGCCTCGGTGACGGGCTGGCCCAGGTAAGCCTCGGCGTCAGCCTTCAGCTTCTGCAGGATCATGGCGCTGATCTCCTGGGGGGTGTAGGCCTTGCCGTCGATGGTGACCTTGTGGTCGGAGCCCATCTCACGCTTGATGGAAGCGATGGTGCGGTCGGGGTTGGTGATGGCCTGGCGCTTCGCCACCTGGCCCACCATACGCTCGCCGGTCTTGGAGAACGCCACGACGGACGGGGTGGTGCGGTTGCCTTCCGCGTTGGCGATGACGACTGCCTCGCCGCCTTCCATGACGGCCACGCAGGAGTTGGTAGTACCCAAATCAATACCGATTACCTTAGACATAATAAATTCCTCCTAAAATCTATCGAAAAGTTTATTTTGACTCTTTTAATTCGCTACCTGCACGATCGCGTGCCGGATCACTTTGCCGTTCAGCTCAAAGCCCGCCTGGAATACCTGGGCCACTTCATTCTCACCGAAGTTTTCGTCGTCGATGTGCATGACGGCGTTCATCTTCTCGGGGTCGAAGGATTGACCCTTGGCCTTGATCTCCGTGACGCCCAGCTTTGCCAGAATGTCCTTGTACTGCTGGAAAATCATCTCCAGGCCCTTCTTGTGGGGGGAGTCCTCTCCGCCCTCGCTGGCGGCAGCCCGCTCCAGGTTGTCGTACACCGCCAGGAATGCCTTGATGGTGTCCGCCTTGGCATCCTGATAGATGTTCTCCTTTTCCTTGGTGGTGCGCTTGCGGTAGTTCTCATACTCCGCTGTCTGCCGCACGAACTGGTCCTTCACAGATTCCAGCTGCTTGGCGGCCAGCTCCATCTGCTCCACCTGTTCCCGGGTAAAGGTGTAGCTCTTTTCTTTCTTTTTCTTGCCCTTGGCGGCTTTCTCAGCCTTCTCGACTGTCTCCTCCGTCTGGGAAGTCTCCGTTTCGGGACCCGCCTGGGTCTCCGGAGTCTCCTCCGTGGGCTGCTTCGTCTCCTCGCTCATTCCTTCGTATCCTCCTTCGGGGGTAATTCCTGTTTTCCGAACAGCCGCGTCAGTCCCTCGGCAAAGCCGGAGAGGCGGGCGGCCACTGTGGCGTAATCCATGCGGGTGGGGCCAACCACGCCGATCAGACCCCGCATATCGTCTCCAATATCATAGCTGGCAACCACCACGCTGGTGTCTTTCAGCGCGTCGCTGACGTTTTCCGGGCCGATCAGGATCTTCATGGGACTGTCATCCTCCGGTACGGGAAGGTTCTCCTTGCTATCCGCCAAAAAGCTCATCAGCTCATGGGCCTTGTCAGCATCCCGGAACTCCGGCAGCTTCAAAAGTTCCCTGGCTCCGGTGGTTACGATCTCCCGGTGTCCCGCTTCTTCCAGAGATTCCACAGCGTAGGACACGACCTGTGACAGCAGTAGAAACGCCTGGGGCGGAATCTGGTCCGCTACGTTCATCAGCCGCAGGTTCATCTCCTTGGTGGAGATCTTCGTAAAGTGACTATTCAACAGATTCACCAGGATGGAGAACTGGTCCATCTCCACCTTCAACTGCAGGCGGAGCAACTGACTTTTGACCCGATTGCCGTCCATCATCATGACCACGATGCAGCTGCGCTCGTCCACCGGCAGCAGCTCAAACCGTTGAGCCGTCATGCTCTTTTTCCCGGCGGCCGCCATGTAGGTGGGGTAGTTGACAAAGGAGCTCACCGCCCGGCCAGCCTGGGACAGCAGCCGGTCCAGCTCCTCCATTTTCAGCTGCAGGGATCGGTTGATCTTCTCCGTCTCGTCCAGGGACAGCTTCTGCCGTTCCATCAGTTCGTTGACGTAGAGCCGGTAGCCCTTGGGGGAGGGCACGCGGCCCGCTGAGGTGTGGGGCTGCTCCAGATACCCCAGCTCCACCAGGTCCGCTAACTCGTTGCGGATGGTGGCGGAGCTGACGCCGCCCATCCGGGCGGCAATGGCCTTGGAACCAACCGGTTCTGCAGTGTGGATATAATCATCCACGACCACTTTCAGTATTTGCTTTTTCCGTTCCGTCAGTTCCACGGCGCACCTCTGGTCTTTCTCCGGGGCTTCGCAGGGTTTTAGCACCTCTGATCCCCGGAGTGCTAAACGAAGTGTACCACCATGGGAAATCATTGTCAATGGATGGATGATAAACAATTTGTGAACAAAGGGCAGAGATTTGTTGAACAGACACCGTCATAGGAAAAACCGCCCCGGATGGGGCGGTTTCGTGTCGTTACCAGGTAATTTTTTGGGGGGTCTCCTTATCCACCAGGCCCGCCCGCCGCAGGATGGGCAGCAGCGCACCGATCAGCAGCACCAGCAGCAGCGTCTGGAAGGGGAGCATGATGAGGTTCTTCCAAAAGCTGCCCACAGCCATGACGGACCAGGCCTTTCCATAGAGAATGGCGGACCACAGCGAGCCCAGCACTACATTCTGAATATTAGTCAGTAATTTCGCCAGAAACACCCGCCGGACGGTGAGCTTGGCCCGATAGAAAAACAGGGCGTAGATCAGCACCCCCAGCATGGTGGTCAGGGTGTAGCCAGGGAAAAAGGGATAGCCGCCGCCTCCGGTGAGGAAGAAGCTGAGGATGTCCTCCGTGAAGCCGAACAGCAACCCCAGCACCGGGCCGCACACCAGGGCACAGACGGACCGGGCAAGGAAGCCCCAGGTGATTTTGGCCCCGCCGAACAGGGGAACGGAGGGGATGCGGCTGAGCACCACGCACATGGCGATCATCAGGGCAGCGAAGATCAGCTTCCGCAGGTCCTTCAATTCTCTGGTGGCGTCCCGCCAGTAATCGGTGGAAAAGGGATGTGGATACATAAAAAATCCTCCTTCTGTGTTTCGGCAGTCCGTTTTCGGAGCGCCGCACAGAGGAGGGGAAATCGCCCGCGCCTTTATGCGGCAGCGGGATGCGGAACACACACTGCAAGGCTTTGCGCCCTTTCGTCCAGGAAACAACTCCCCGTTTTCCCGGCACTATTTCACACATGTGTTCCTACTCTGCCTTGAATTGGTATTATCATAATCCTTCTCATTCGGAAAAGCAATACAAAAAGTGCCCCAAATCGTAGGATTTGGGGCACTTTTTCAACAAAGCTTACTGAGCGGAAGCGGCAGCTTCCTCGGCAGCCTTCTTGGCGGCAGCGGCCTTCTCTGCCTGAGCCTTCTTGATGGCCTTGTACTTCTCCTTCTCCTCGGCGGTAGCCACGGGGAGGATCGCGTCGCGGGGGCAGACCTTGGTGCAGAGCTTGCAGCCCACGCACTTGTCATAGTCGATGACGGCCACGCCGTTCTCAACATGGATGGCGTCCTTCTTGCACTCCTTCTGGCACAGGCCGCAGCCGATGCAAGAGTTGGCGCAGACGCTCATGGCGGCCTTGCCCTTGTCCTGGTTGGCGCAGGCCACATGGACCTTCTTGGAGACGGGGACGGAGGTGATCAGGTGGCGGGGGCAGGCGGCCATGCAGGCACCGCAGTTGGTGCACTTCTCGGGGTCCACCACGGCGGCGCCGTTGGGGCCGATGGACATAGCGCCGAACTGGCATGCCTTCACGCAGGAGCCGAAGCCCAGGCAGCCGAAGTTGCACTCCAGGGGGCCGGCGGCCACCTTGGTGGCGGACAGGCAGTCCTGTACGCCCACATAGTCAAAGCGCTTCTTGGCGTTCACGCCGCCGTTGCAGCGGACGAAGGCCACCTGACGCTCACCGGTGGGAGCGGCCTGGCCCATGATCTCGGCGATGGCGGCAGCGTTCTCGGCGCCGGCGGGAGCACAGGCGTTGACGGGAGCGTCGCCGGCCAGGATGGCGGCAGCGCAGCCGGCACAGCCGGGATAGCCGCAGCCGCCGCAGTTGGCGCCGGCCAGGTGGCTGAGGATGGCCTCCTCGCGGGGATCCTTCTTGACCTCAAAGATCTTGGAAGCAACGGCCAGGACCAGGCCGAACACAGCGCCCAGCACGCCCAGCACAACGATTGCAGCAATAATATTACCCATTTCAGTTGCCTCCTTACCAGATCTTCAGGCCGGAGAAGCCCATGAAGGCCAGAGCCATCAGGCCGGCGGTGACCAGCGCGATGGGGAAGCCCTCGAAGGACTTGGGATAGTCGGCGAAGACCAGACGCTCCCGGATGCTGGCAAACAGCACGATGGCCAGCAGGAAGCCCAGGCCGCCGGTGATGCCGTACACCACGGAAGAAATGAAGTTATAGTTGTTCTGGATGTTCAGCAGAGCGACGCCCAGCACCGCGCAGTTGGTGGTGATCAGGGGCAGGTACACGCCCAGAGCGGTGTACAGGGAGGGCATGGACTTCTGCAGGAACATCTCGATGAACTGCACCAGGGCGGCGATGACCAGGATGAAGGCCACAGTCTGCATATAGCCCAGGTCGAAGGGGATCAGGATGAAGGTGTTGACCAGCCAGGTGATGGCGGAGGCCAGGCCCATGACGAAGGTCACGGCGATGCCCATGCCCACAGCGGTGTCAACCTTCTTGGAAACGCCCAGGAAGGGGCAGATGCCCAGGAACTGGGAGAAGATAAAGTTGTTCGCCAGAATGGCGCCCAGCGTGATCGCCAGGAGTTCGTAGATTTGATCCATTTCTTTCTCTCCTCCTTATTTCTTAGACTTGGACAGGGCCCACTGCATGGCGGCGATCAGGCAGCCCAGCACCAGGAAGCCGCCCACAGGCAGGGTCAGCACGCCGATGGGGAACTGCTCGGGGATGATGCGGAAACCAGCCAGGGTGCCGGCGCCCAGCAGCTCGCGGATAAAGCACATGGCCAGCAGGACCAGCGTGTAGCCGATGCCCTGGCAGATGCCGTCCACGAAGGAGGCGCCGATGCCGTTCTTGTAGGAGAAGGACTCCGCACGGCCCAAGATGATGCAGTTCACCACGATCAACGGGATGAACACGCCCAGGGACTCGGCGATGGCCGGGACAAATGCCTGCAGCAGCAGGTCTACGCAGGTAACGAAGCCCGCGATGACCACGATGAACATGGCGATACGGATCTTGTCGGGAACGATCTTGCGGATGGCGGAAATGACCACGTTGGAAGCGGTCAGAATGATCAGGACGGACACGCCCATGCCCAGGCCGTTCATGATGGAGGTGGTGATGGCCATGGTGGAGCACATACCCAGGACCTGCACCAGAACGGGGTTATTGGTGATGAGGCCTTCTTTTAACTGTTTTCCGAAGTTCATATCAGTTGCTCCCCCTTTCTCAGCCGATCACGCCGGCCACAGCCAGCGCGGCGTTGACGCCGGTGGTGACGCCCTTACTGGACACGGTAGCGCCGGAGATGGCGTCCACATTGGTGCCCACGTTCAGGGGAGCGTCAGCGGCGGTCTTGCCCTCGAACTGATCCAGCACGCCCACGCCCTTGGCGGTAGGCTGGTTGGTCATGACTTTGGAACCGATTCCGGAGGTCTCGGAGTTCTTGACGATGGACACGCCGGTGACGACACCCTCGGTGTCCACGCCGACCATCATCTCGATGTTGCCCTGAGAACCGGAAGCCACGACCTTCAGTGCGTAGCCGATGGTGCTGCCGCCGGCCTGGGCCTCATAGGCCTCGGTGACGGTGGCGCCGGCGCCGGAAGCGGCGGCGGTCATCTCCTCGGTCAGTTCCATGGCAGCGGGAGAGCCGTCCATCTCGGGCATGACCTTCTGGATGGCTTCCGCGGTCTTCTTCTCATTGGCCGCTGTGATGTTCGGCAGGGTCAGCTTGTTGACAAAGCCCAGCAGGCCGGCGACGATAACGCAGGTCACAAACAGGGTCACAGCCAGCTTGGCGATATACTTGGGGTCCATATCGACCTTTTCCTTGGTCTTCACTTCGTTACTCATTTCGCAGCGGCCTCCTTCTTATCGGATTTCACGACGCCGAAACGAGTGGGCTTCGTGTACTTGTCGATGAGGGCCACCAGCAGGTTCATGACCATGATGGAGTAGCAAACGCCCTCGTTATAGGAGCCGAAGTAGCGGATCAGCACGGTGAACAGGCCGCAGCCGATGCCGAAGATCAGCTGGCCCTTCTTGGTGACGGGAGAAGTGGCATAGTCAGTCGCCATAAAGAAGGCGCCCAGGAACAGGCCGCCGCCGAAGACGCTGTACAGCATCCACTCCAGGCCGGTGCCCTGCTTGGGGAACAGGAAGGTCAGGACAGCCACCGTGGCGATGTAGGCCACAGGGGTCTGCCAGTTGATGACCTTGCGCCAGATCAGGTAAGCGCCGCCGATCAGCAGAGCCACGGCGGAGACCTCACCCAGGGAGCCGGGGATCTGGCCGATGAACATCTTGTCCACGCCGTAGGTGGCCATCAGCTCGGCGAAGTCGCCGGTCTTCATGATGGCCAGAGGGGTGGCGGTGGTGACGACATCAGCATTGGAGCCGATAATGGCAGCCTTGCCCGCAGCGGGATCGACCCAGCTGGTCATGGTACCGGCATAGCTGGCCAGCAGCACGGCACGGCCGGCCAGAGCGGGGTTCAGGAAGTTCTTGCCGATGCCGCCGAAGAGCTGCTTGACCACTACGATGGCAAAGAAGTCGCCGATGATGATCATCCAGTAGGGCATATGCACGGGGCAGACAAAGGCCAGCAGCATACCGGTGACGACACAGCTCAGGTCACCGATGGACTGGGGCTTCTTCATCAGCTTGCGGTACAGCCACTCCCAGAAGATGCAGGCCACCACGGACACGGCGGTCAGGGTCAGGGCACGCAGGCCGAAGTTGAAAATGGCGAACGCCAGAGCAGGCAGCATGGCGATGATGACGTCCAGCATGATGGAGCGGGTGGTCTCATTGCTGCGGATGTGAGGGTTAGAAGTGGCAATGAGCTTCAGATTCTTGTAATCAGTCATTTGTTCACAGCCTCCTTCTTCTCTTCCGCGGCCTTCTTGGCCTCCGCGGCAGCCTTGTCGGCCGCCATCTTGTTCTTGACCAGCTGCTTGCCGGTCTTGAACATATGGGTCAGGTGCATACGGGCGGGGCAGGCGTAAGCGCAGGCGCCGCACTCCATGCAGTCCATGATGTGGGCCTCGTTCAGCTCATCCACCATGCCCTTCTCGGCGTACTGGTACATGAACAGGGGCTCCAAATGCACGGGGCAGGCGGCGACGCACTTGCCGCAGCGGATGCACTGGGGGTGCTCAACCGTCTTCTCCTCATCCTCGCAGAAGGCCAGGATGGCGCCGGTGCCCTTGGCAACGGGAATATCGGCGGTGTACTGGGCCATACCCATCATGGGGCCGCCGGCGATAAGCTTATAAGTACCGTCCTTCACGCCGCCGCAGGCGTCCAGCAGGCAGGAGACAGGGGTGCCGATAGGGCACTCGATGTTCTTGGGCTCGATAACGCCGGAGCCGGACACGGTGACGATCTTGTTCACCACGGGCATACCCTGGGTAATGGCCCGGAAGATGGCGCAGGTGGTGTTGATGTTGAACACGGCGCAGCCGATGTTGCTGGGCAGGCCCCCGGGAGGCACCTGCTTGCCGGTGATGGCCTGGCACAGCTGCTTCTCACCGCCCTGGGGGTAGCGGCAGCGCAGGGGCTCCACTACCACGGGAGCCTTCTGCTCCGCGATGACCTTGTTCATGGCGTCGATGCCGTTGCGCTTATTGTCCTCAACGCCGATGACCACCTTGTCCACGCCGAACATCTTGGCCAGATATTTGCAGCCGCCGATGATCTCCTCGGGACGCTCCAGCATGGTGCGGTGGTCGCCGGTGATGTAGGGCTCGCACTCGGCGCCGTTGATGATGACGGTGTCCACCTTGCCGATGCCGCCGGAGATCTTCACGTGGGTGGGGAAGGTAGCGCCGCCCATACCGACGATACCGGCGTTCTTGACGATCTCCACCATCTCTTCAGCGGTAAGGGCGTCAGGATCCGCGGGAGCCTGGATTTCCTCGCTGAGCTCGTCCTGGAAATCGTTTTCAATGATCACAGATGTCATGTTGCCGCCCATGGAATAGGGGCGGGGCTCCCCAGCCCTGACCGTGCCGGAAACGCTGGCGTGGATCGGAGCGCCCAAACCGCGGAACTCGCCGATCTTCTGACCAACCTTCACATGGTCGCCAACCTTGACAAGTGGCGTGCACGGTGCACCAAAGTGCATCGACATGGGGATGACCACCTCTGCCGGGGGTGCCAGCTTTTCGATGGCCTTTTCATTGGTCGCGGCTTTCATGTCATGGGGATGAACGCCGCCAAAGAAAGCTTGTGCCATTGTCTTCACCTCATTTTTACTCCTGATAGCGTCCGGGACACAGGCAAGACCCCGTCCACCGGTGGGGCAGGACCATATGCTCCGGCGATACTACCACATACTGCGTTTTATTCTACACCTCAGCTTTAAAAATGTCCAGACTGTGAACGACATTTTTTGCAGAAACTACGCCAGATTTTTGCAAATGTTTAGCAGTTTCAGACATTTTGCCCACTTTTTCGGAAAATGCCCCCTCTTACGACGGCCTGTCTTGTCAATTCCGCCAAAACGTGATAGACTGGATCTGCCGATGCATCGTCGGCAGCGGCAAATCCAATACATACGGAGGATCTTGATCCATGACGGCTGAACTGATTGACAGAAAAGGGATGAAGGCAGAGGTCCGGGAAATGCTTTCCGGCGCCCAGGTCTCCCCCAGGGCCATAACGGCGCTGTACTGTGGGCTTCTGCTGGTTTTAAATATGGTGTCCGCCTTCGCGGGGGACACCGGTTTTCTCTCCACCTTTGTGACCATCCTGACCTCTTTGCTGAACGTGATCCTGGGTGCGGGCTTCGCCATGTACTGCATGGCTATTCGCCGGGGTGAGCGGGCGGAATATATAACGCTGTTCGACGGCTTTTCCTTCGTGGGAAAGCTCATCGGCCTGACCATCGTCACCGCGCTGTTCATCTGGCTGTGGTCCATGCTGTTCATCATCCCCGGCATTATCGCCGCCTACCGCTATCGCTTCGCGCCGTATAACCTGTATGAAAACCCCGGTATCGGCGTCATGGAGGCCCTGGAGATGAGCAAGCGGCAGACCATGGGCTACAAGGGCCAGCTCTTTGCCCTGGGGCTGAGCTATCTGGGCTGGACCCTGCTGGCCAGCCTGCCCGCCATTGTGGAGGTCGGTATGCTGTACTACGGCTTGTTCTCCTCTGCCTTTGATTATATGAACGGTACCATCGCGGCCATACCCGCGGACATCTCCACTTTCGCCGTCCTGCCCGCCTGGCTGTGGACCCTGATCATCAGTCTTTGGAGCATGGCGGTGTCTCTGTTCTATCTGCCCAATTACCAATGCGTGGAGCTGGGCTATTTTGAAACGGCCAAGCGCACCTCCGGCGTGGGAGCAGGCGCGGAGACTCCCGCCATCGGCGCCGGTCCCGGTGCGGGGCCCGACGGTCTGGGCGGACTGTAAAGCCATCCCCTAAAACGTACAAGACCCCGGCGGGCTTTAGATGAATGAACCCGCCGGGGTCTTTTTACGCATTTTTTATTCGCATATCTCTTACAGATTGGGGAACTGCTTTCGGACATAGCCGCTCTTTTTCAACACCAGCGCCAGCAGGGTGGATGCCGCCAGGCCAAATGCCGCCTGCATCAGGTTGCTGGGGATGCCCGCCAAACCAGCGGCCAGGTTGCCCGCCAGAAACCCGTCGAACAGGCAGTAGCCCACCACCATGATAGCTTCCGCCGCCACGCCGCAGACCAGCAGGGCCCAGTCCTTCTTCTGCAAGGCCCGGTACAGCAAAGCCGCCGTCACGCCCATCAGGGCCTTGATGACCAGCGTGGCGGGAACGTAGATGCCATATCCGCCCAGCAGGTCCGCCAGAGCAGGGCCCACGCCTCCGGCAACGGCGCCGTAAACCGGCCCCAGCAGGTAGGCGCCCAGCAGCACCACCGTGTCGCCCAGATTCATGTATCCTCCGGTGGGGGATGGCACCATCAGCACCGTAGTCGCCACATAGCCCAGTGCAATAAACAGTCCGGTCATCACCAGCAGCTTCGTCTGCTCATGGACGGCAGTGCCCTGTTTCTCCATCGTCTTTTCCATTTCTGTCCTCTCCTTCCGGATGTTTCTCGATATTGCCATCATAAAGCTTGTGTGATATGATTGAAATACCCAAAACATAACTTTTTTATAATGCCAGATAAGGCCTGAAGGAGGGCTATCTATGCTGACCTACGCCATGGAAGACCGGGGCGGCCTTCCTTTATATGAATACCTGTACCGCTGCATCCGGCGGGATATCCTCAGCGGCGCCTTGGCGGCGGGAGAGCGGCTGCCCTCCAAGCGGGCGCTGGCGGAGCACCTGCGCCTGTCGGTCATCACCGTGGAGGGCGCATACTCGCAGCTTGAAGCGGAGGGCTACGTCTACACCCGCCCCAAACAAGGCTTTTTCGTCTGTCCCGTGCAGCAGGTGCCGGAGCCGCCCCGGCCCGCCGTCATTCCCCCCGAACCGGTCCCGCCGGTGTGGAAGCTGGACCTGGCACGCAACCAGGCCGACAGTTCCCGTTTTCCTGCCGCTACCTGGGCCCGGCTGACCCGGCAGGTCTTGTCCGAGGGCAGCTTTCTGACTCCCGGCCCTCACCAGGGCCTGTACGCCCTGCGCCGGGCCATTGCCGATGACCTCCGCGCCCGCAAGGGCATGACGGTGTCTCCCGAGCAGGTCGTCATCGGCGCCGGCGCGGAGTACCTGTATATACTGCTGGCCCAGCTTCTGGGCCGGCAATCCGTGGTGGCCGTGGAGGATCCCGGCTACCCCAAAATCCGCCAGGTCTACCGCAAATACGGCGTCAGCTGCCGCCCCATCCCGCTGGACCGGCAGGGCATGGACCCCGCCTCCCTGGCAGCCTCCGGCGCCACCGCCGTCCATCTCTCGCCCAACCACCACTATCCCACCGGCACCATTACCACCATCGGACGGCGGCAGACCCTGCTGCGGTGGGCAGAAGATCAGGACGCCACCATTATCGAGGACGACTACGACAGCGAGTTCCGCTTCGCCGGCCGTCCCATCCCCGCTCTCCAGAGCATCGATACCGGTGGCCGGGTGGTCTACATGAACACGTATTCCCAGACCATTTCTCCCTCCATGCGTATGGGCTTCATGGTACTGCCGCCCCGGCTGCTGGAGCGTTACCGCCGGGAGCTGGGCTTTTACGCCTGTGCTGTTCCGGTACTGGATCAGCACGTTCTGGCCCGGTTTCTCTCCGGGGGATACTACGAGCAGCACCTCTCCCGGATGCGGAAGGAATATCGGACCCGCCGGGACGCGGTGCTGGCCGCTTTCCGGAGCAGCCCCTTCGCTGGCCGTGTCACCATCTCCGAGCAGGGAGCGGGGCTTCATTTCCTGCTGCGACTGGACACCGCCCTGGATGACGAGACTCTCCGCCAAAGAGCGGAGAGCCTTGGTGTGCGGCTGGCCTTTTTGTCGGAGTACTCCACCGACCCCCGGGAGGCCTATGCCCACACTCTGGTGGTGAACTACGGCGGCCTGGAGCCGGAACATCTGGCGGAGACCATGTCTCTGCTGGCGGAGGTACTTGCGGAATAAAAAACACGGCGTCCCCGGACGGGGCGCCGTGTTTGCATTTACAGGTTGTTGTCCAGCACGGAGATGAACGCCTCCGGAGGCATCACGCCCACCTTCCGGTCGAACTCCCGTCCGTTCTTCAAAAACACCACCGTCGGGATGCTCATGACGCCGAAGCGGGCCGCCAGGTCCGGCTCCTCGTCCACGTTGACCTTCGCTACCAGGGCTTTGCCGTCGTACTGCTCCGCCAGAGCCTCCACCAAGGGGGAGAGCATCTTGCAGGGGCCGCACCAGGAGGCCCAGAAATCCACCATTGCCAGGGGCGCCGCTTCCACAGCGGCGTCAAATTCCGCAGTTTTCAGATGTTTGAGTGCCATGTTGTCATTCTCCTTTATACCTTATATTTATAAGATCACTTGTTTTTCCGTGCCAGCGCCGCCGCGTAAGCTGCCGCGTTCTGGCCGGCCACCAGGCCCTCGCCGGTGGCCTTGGACACCTGCAGGGGGCCGCCGGTGCAGTCGCCCGCAGCGAACAGCCCCGGCAGGTTGGTGGCCATTTTTCCGTCCACCTCCACATGGCCGTTTTCCACAGCCAATCCCGGGAATACATCCGTGGGCGCCATGGTGGGCCGCAGGAGAAACACCCCCTCCACCGGCACAGTCTCCCCATCACAGGTCACCGCCTCCACCCGGTCCTTACCGGAGATCACGCAGTCCTTTGGCCGGTCAAAATAGGTGACGGAGCAGCCGATGCCTGCCAGGAAGTCCGCCTCATGCCGGGCAGAATCACTGTATCCCAGCACAGCCACAGGCTTGTTCCGGTACAGCATCCCGTCGCAGGTAGCGCAGTAGCTGACGCCCCGGCCCAAAAATACCGCCTCTCCGGGAAACTTCTTCCCCCGGTTAATGCCCGCCGCCAGGATCACCGTTGGAGCATTCTCCATGTCGCTGTCCACGCTGACATACCAAGTATCTCCCATGTGGACGGCACTCAATACCTTGCCCTGCCGGAATTCCGCCCCGGCATCCTCCGCATGGCGGCGCATGATTGTCAGCAGCTCCGCCCCGGACACGCCGGGCAGGCCGATGTAGTTGTCCACCCGTTCCGCCCGCCACAGGGGATTTTCCTCCAGGGGATTGGATACCACCAGGACGCTCCGCCCCCGGGCGCGGACATTCAGAGCCGCTGACAGTCCCGCCGGGCCGCCGCCGATGACCAGTACATCATGGGCCATCTTCCTCCCCCTTTCATTTGTATACTAGAATTTCAAGAATATCATACACGTTTCCGCAGAAAGCAGATGTTGTTTTTGCAACAACGTAGAAATTTTAAACCCTCGGTTGCTTTTGCGCCGGGAGTTTGATACACTGTTGGCAGCGCAAAAGGGGAGCCGGCGGACTGCTCCGCCGGCTCCTTATTCGAAAAAGCGGCGGCGCCATACCCAGGGGGCGGACACTGCGTGGGAACGTGTTGACCGGGGGCGTCCTGGCCGCTCACAGCATTCTATGCCCCGCCGCCGGCCACCGTCACCGGGGCTGTCCGGCCCGTCTGGCCCCATTCCCGGAAAATACATAGAAACGAGGGATTTCCATGATCAAAATCGCACCTTCCATCCTCTCCGCTGATTTTGCCAATCTGGAGCGGGACATCCACCGCATCTCCACCGCCGATTATGTCCATGTGGATGTGATGGACGGCGTATTCGTTCCCAACATCTCCATCGGCCTGCCGGTCCTCCAGTCCATCCGCAAGGTGACAGACATGTTCCTGGACGTCCACCTGATGATCGTGGAACCGGTCCGCTATGTGGAGCGGTTCTGTGACGCGGGCGCCGACCTGGTGACGGTCCATGTGGAGTCCGACACCCCGGAGAACATCCACGCCGCTATTGACAAGATCCACGCCAAGGGCAAGAAGGCCGGCATCGTGCTGAAACCCGCCACTCCCGCCGAGGCGGTTCTGCCCTATCTGGAAAAGGTGGAGCTGATTTTGGTGATGACCGTGGAGCCGGGCTTCGGCGGTCAGAAGTTCATGGCCGATATGATGCCCAAGGTCACCGCTATCCGCAAGCTCATCGACGAGAAGAACCCCGCCTGCGAGCTGGAGGTGGACGGCGGCGTGGCCCCCGACACCTGTAAGACCTGCATTGACGCCGGCGCCAACGTGCTGGTGGCAGGCAGCGCCGTGTACAAGGCACCCGACATCCCCGCCCGCATCGCCGAGCTGAGAGGTTGAGTCATGTCCGAGCCGAGAAACCTGCCCCATGTGGCGCTGGGCGTTTACCCCACGCCCCTTTACAAGCTGGAGAACATCAGTGCCAAATACGGCCGGAGCATCTGGGTGAAGCGGGATGACCTGTGCGGCGTGGCGTTGGGCGGCAACAAGGTCCGCAAGCTGGAATACCTGCTGGCGGAGGCCAAGGCTGAAGGGTGCGACACGGTGTTCACCACCGGCGGCGCCCAGTCCAACCACGCCATGCTGACGGCGGCCTGCGCCGCCCGCCTTGGCATGAAGTGCATCCTCATCCTGAAAAAGCGGGGCGTGACGGAGCATCTGGGCAATCTGATCCTGGATGACATCTACGGCGCCGACGTCCGCTTCATGGACACCGACAGCTACGGCGACATCTACGATGAGATGGACCGCGTTGATGCCGAATTGGCAAAAGAAGGCCACAAGTGCTTCCACATCCCCGTGGGCGGCTCCACGCCGCTGGGTGCCGTGGGCTACATGAACTGCGTCCGGGAGATAAAAGAGCATCTCCCCCGGCACGGCGCCGAAGTGGGACACATCGTCTCCGCCACCGGCTCCGGCGGCACCACCGCCGGACTGCTGCTGGGTGCCCGGATATACCTGCCCCACACCCAGGTCACCGGAATGGGCGTGGACACCGACCCCTTTGAGGATATCGTCCCCGAGCTGACTGCCGGCGCGGCGGAGCTGCTGGGCTGCGGGCTTGACCGTGTCCCCGGCGATTTCCGCATGGTGTACCATGTGGGTCAGGGCTACGCCATTCCCAATCCGGAAGACACCCCGTACATCGAGGAGTTGGCCCGGCTGGAGGGCATCCTGCTGGACCCCGTCTACACCGGCAAGGCCTGGAGTGGAATGCTGAAGCTGCTGCAAAACGGTAATTTCGACGGAGAGGGCGACATCGTATTCGTCCATACCGGCGGTGCGGCGGCGCTGTTTGCCATGGAGCTAGCTTAAAGGGGGAGCAGTCTCCCCCTTTAGAATTCCCACCACCTCGTCAGAACAAACTGTGCAGTATTCGCTTCCGCCTTCGGCGAAAGCTCACGTCGCTCCGTTTGTTCTTTCTCTCCCCACCGAACCCGCTTCGCCGGGCTTCGGCGGGGCCCCTTGTCGGTCACTGTGAACGCCGCCCAAGGCGGCTGGGTCAAAATATTTTTGTCAGGTATACGCCGCGGCGAAAATAGTTGAAATTCATTTGTTTGCTGCTGGCAAACAAATAAAAGGAGAAACGACGCATGGAATACTTCCCCGCGCCCTTGGAAAAACTGGTGGAGCAGTTTGCCCGGCTGCCGGGTATCGGCGGCAAGTCCGCCCAACGGCTGGCTTTCTATGTGCTGGGCCTGCCGGAGGAGGAGGCAAAGGAATTTGCCGACGCCATTTTGGACGCCAAGCACTCCGTCACCTGCTGCCCGGTGTGCCAGAATTTTACCGCCGGAGGGCTGTGCCCCATCTGCTCCTCCCCCAAGCGGGACAGCTCCACCATCTGCGTGGTGGCGGACCCCCGGGATGTAGTCGCCATTGAGCGGAGCCGGGAATATAACGGCCAGTACCATGTGCTCCACGGCGTCATCTCCCCCCTGAACCATGTGGGGCCGGACGATCTCGCCATCAAATCCCTGGTGGAGCGGGTGGCAAAAGGCGGCATTCAGGAGGTCATCATGGCCACCAACCCGGATACCGAGGGTGAAGCTACCGCCATGTACATTGCCCGCCTGTTAAAGCCCTTTGACGTACGGGTCACCCGCCTGGCCTACGGCATCCCCGTGGGCGGGCATTTGGAATTTGCCGACGACGCCACACTGATGCGGGCGCTGGAGGGACGAAGGGACATCTGAATCTTTACAAAATGCCGCCCAAACGGGCGGCATTTCAGCTTGTCGAAAAAGTCTTTTCGACAAGCTGCTTAAGATTTGAATGGCGCAGGGCACCCTTCCTGGGTTCATCTGCGAATTCCAGTCAAACGGCGCGCCCGTTCCGGAGGAACGGTGCGCCCATTCCAACGCAAACGGCGTAGCCGTTCCATTCTAAACGGCGTGAAGCGCCGCCCATCCGTTCTGAGCGGCCAGCGGCCGCAATTCCTCACAGAGTTGAGGCCGCTGGTCTCCTGAGAAAGCCACCCAAGGAAGCTTACTTGACTGCGTCTCTCATGCTAATGCCATTCATCTCCAGACGGTAGCTGTGGCGCTTGTCCGTAATGCGCGCAAGGCAGGCATCAGCATAGGTGTGCTCCTGAAACAGATCAAACCATGTTGTACGGCGACACGGTAAAATCGTAACCGTCAAAGCAAACGGCGTATAGACTTCTATGAGATAATAGTCATGTAACGTTTCGCAACGTTCCATGACTATTACATTTAGGGGGTATTACGGTGACATCCACAGAGTTGAGGCATCAGGCACGGCTGCAGGAATGGGCAGGAGCAATTCAGGATTGCAGAAGCAGCGGATTGTCAGTCAGGCAGTGGTGCAGGGAGAGAGGAACCACACCAACTACATATTACCGCTGGGAACGCGAACTATTGTCTATTGCAGGTTCAACGAAGGCACTGTCTGAAAGTAACCGTCAAATCAGTACAGCTGAGAGGACGGCTTTTTCTACGTTCCTTGATTTGACGGTTACTTTACGACGGTTACGCAAACACCGCGGATAGGAAACCCTTTCGGGCTCCTATCCGCGGTGTTTTTTTCAGGCGCTATTTTGCAACGCGCCCTCGCTTCATCCTTGAAGCAGGAATTCAGGTTCAGTTACTCGTCCCAGACGGGATCGGCGGTCAGGGCCGTCCAATCCTCCACCAGGGACTTCTTGCTGCGGCGCTCCCAGTCGTGGGAATTGGTAGCTTCCATCACGATGTAGTAGCACCAATCATCGGGAGTGCAGTCGTTCCACTGGGTAGCGTTCTTCAGCAGGCCGTCCTCGTCCACCTGGCGCTCCAGCACGTTGTTGATGAGCTTCATGGCCGCCGCGCGGGTGATGTTGGCGGTAGGCCGGAAGGTGCCGTCGGCATAGCCGTTGACCCAACCCACATCGGCTGCAAAGGCGATCAGATCCTCAGCCCAGTAGCCCTCGGGCACGTCGCTGAAGGGATTGGGCAGGTCCTCGGTCACCACGGAGAACCGGGCGGCGATGGCCGCGAACTGGGCGCGGGTGATGAAGGCGTTGGGCCGGAAGGTGCCGTCATAGAAGCCGGTGATAATGCCGGCGTTGCTGAGGGTGGAGATGGCCTTATTGGCCCAGTAATCATCGGAGACGTCGGAGAAATCGTTGCTCTCGCTGAAGTACATGGTCCGGGTCTCCTTGGTCATCAGGCGGTAGAAGATGGTGGCCACCTGAGCGCGGGTGATAAAGTTGTTGGGACGGACCGTGCCATCGGCGTAGCCCTTGATGTAGGCGAAGTGGGAGACCGCAGAAAATTCTGTGTAATCGACGAACCTCGACAGTATGAAAATCTTCGACTAAGTCAAGAATGAGAATAAACATTCAAGATGAGGAGACGAAGATTATGCAGTCAGTACCACAGGATTTGTTGAAGGAATACGTTC